>MDSV01080406.1_pt1 | contig 11576 bp, 13 predicted proteins | sample 810851 | NCBI WGS metagenome assembly MDSV01 (sample SAMN05326640, study PRJNA326480) | marine metagenome | isolation source: seawater | place: Atlantic Ocean: North East | collected 2012 | reverse complement strand
CAACAGCCAGGCTGGGTCCGTCGCGATCAAAAGTCTTCAAGTGCACTGTCAAGCAGTTCGAAGCGTTCAACATCCAACCGTTCAACATCCAACCGTTCAACATCCAACCGTTCAACATCCAACCGTCCAGCATTTAATCGCCTGCATCCCTTAACGGATTCAGTTGCTAATGACCATTTACGGTCCTATGAACTGGAAGTTAAGGGTCGCTTCGAAAGGATTGTTCCGGTCCTTCAAAAGATTTCAGCACTTCAACATCAAGCTGACTTTATAGATCAAGCTCAGCTGTTAGCCCGACGTGAACTTGGATTTGACTTACCCAAGCACATTCTTGAGCGTGCCTGGGTTCGCCCATTAGATATGAGGGCGCTCTACGCGTGGTGTGTTTTTGAGTCGCATCGTGTCTTTAGTGATTGCTTTTTTCAGAGCGATCCTCTCGCTGCCTCTTCAGGCAGTGAAGCGGCGCAAACGTTTGAACGCTTTCTTCTCGATTGTGGCTTCCATCTCCTCGATGTGACGCCTTGTGCTGATGGTCGGCTGGCTCATTCCATTGCTTACGCCTTACGGATTCCGTTCAGCTCAGTGCGTCGTCGCTCCCATGCCGGTGCCTTGTTTGACGTCGAAAATACGGTCAACAGATGGGTCAAAACAGAACACCGGCGTTATCGCGAGTCCATCCCTAACGCGGCTAGTCAAGACACCCGTTATCTCAAGGTCGTGACCTATCACTTCAGTTCCTTGGACCCCAGCCATCAGGGCTGCGCTGCCCACGGAAGTGATGACAAATTGGCAGCCTCAGCTGGATATCAGCGCCTTCTTGATTTCAGACAAGCTGTTGAGAACAGCTTTTGTTGTGGTGCTTCCGTTGATTTGTTGTTGATTGGACTCGATACCGATACTGATGCGATCAGGGTTCATCCACCCGCAAGCGACAGTTCAACTCAGTTAGATCGATGGGTGTCAGCTCAAGATCTTTATCAGGCAACGTCCACCATGTCTCCTGATCAGGCATTAATTCAGATCGCTGAAGCTGTTGAATCTGGTGCGCCTGGAACGATGGATTCGGGAATGGTCTCCTTGATTACGCGCTTAATGGCTAACAATATTTCTCAGATTGATTACGTATCCGATCTTCATGATGGTCCTTATCCCGATGCCGGTCATGCAGAGCGTTTTATTGGTGTAGGTATTGGTTTTAAAGAAGTCCATTTGCGAAATCTTACATATTTTGCCCACCTAGATACTGTTGAAGAAGGGGCACCTGATTTGGATGTTGGTGTGAAAATCTTTAAAGGCTTAAACGTTTCACGTGATTTGCCGATTCCCGTTGTGATCCGTTTTGATTATTCAAGCTCCGTGCCTGGTGCGCGCGAACGAGCGATTTCAGATTGTCAGAGAGTTAACTCTGCCATTTCCAATCGTTACTCCGATCTCGTTTGTGATGGCCTACTCCATACCTGTTTGACTATTCGAGATCGAACTCAAACATCTCCTGCAGAAGTTGTAGGGTCCACACTCGATCCTGTAGTTCAGGAGGCTCACTGATCATGCTTATCGTCAAGGTCGTCAAGCCACTGGTTTCTACAAATCGCATTCCTGATTTTGAACACAAACACCTTCAGGTGGTTTTAGACGGCAGCACCCAAAAGGTGGCCGTCGATGCTGTTGGCGCGAAGCCCGGTGATTGGGTGATTTGCGTCAGCAGTTCTGCAGCTAGAGAAGCTGCAGGAAGTAAGTCGTATCCCAGCGATCTCACCATTGTTGGGATCATTGACCATTGGGATCCCGACCCACCGAAGCCATCATCTGCATCGAAAGAGGCCAAGAGCTAATGGAAATCATGCAGGTGATGGGAACTTTGGTGTGTACTTTCCGCGTCGGAGGTTTGGACCATATGCACCTGCGAATTCTTAAAAACAACAAGGGTAAAAAACTCGTTGCTGTTGACCCTGTTGGAGCTCGAGAAGGTAACTGGGTGTTTACGGCTAGTGGTTCTGCTGCACGCCATGCCTGTCCAGATAACACTGTTCTCACAGACCTCACCATCGGTGGAATCATCGACCACTGGATGCCAGATGGATAACTAAGTCTCGTTCTGCTCTCCGTTCCACCTCATCTCAATCCATCTCATGGCCACTCCTTCACCCCGTCGACGTTCCAGCGCAGACTCCGCTAGGTCAACACCAGCTAGCAAAGCTGCTACCTCCACCTCAGCAGCAGCGAAGGCAACTGTGGATGTGAAGCCTGTAGCGAGCGCGTCTGCTCCTGCAACAAGATCGTCTGCTCGCAGCGCCTCGAGAGGGACACCTACAAGTGGAGGTAGTGGAAAAGGATCCTCGCTTCAGGCTTCTCCGAGCCCTTCTTCCAGGCCTGCCTTCGGTATCGCTCTTGGCATGATTGAGACCCGAGGCATGGTTCCGGCAATTGAGGCTGCTGATGCAATGACAAAAGCTGCCGAAGTTCAGCTTATTAGTCGTGAATACGTCGGGGGTGGATACGTCACGGTGATGGTTCGTGGAGAGACCGGAGCGGTGAACGCTGCCGTTCGCGCTGGAGCTGATGCCTGTGAGCGTGTTGGAGATGGCCTTGTGGCTGCCCATATCATTGCTCGGCCTCACGATGAAGTGGAGCCAGCTCTCTCTTGTACGAATGTGACGCGGCGGATGTGATCCATACGTCACGTCTCGCCAACTCCGTTTAGATTTCCGCCCCAACATTCCTTTCAACGGCGCAAACGCCCCGTTTCCCTTGATCTCAGCTGCAACGCTGCCACTGCAAACCGCCTGGTTAATCCCGCTCTACGGGTTTTCCGGGATGTTGATCTCACTGCCTTGGGCTTTGGGGGTATTCCGGAGGGATTCCCATCGCCCTGCGGCCTATCTCAACATCATCCTCACCCTGCTGGCTTTCGTGCATGGAAGCCTGGTTTTGCGCGAGGTGATGGCCGCTGGACCCACTCTTCTGACGTTCCCTTGGCTGAGTGTGGCTGATCTCAATCTAGAGATCAGCTTCAGTCTTTCTCTCACCAACGTGTCTGCTCTTGAGCTGATTACGGGTTTGAGTTTTTTCTCTCAGTTGTATTCCCTCGGCTATCTCGATAAGGAGTGGGCCTTAGCCAGGTTCTTTGCATTGCTTGGGTTTTTCGAAGGAGCGATGTCGGGGGTTGTTTTGAGTGACTCCCTGTTCCAGAGCTATTTCCTGTTGGAAATGCTCACGCTTTCGACCTACCTCCTTGTGGGATTTTGGTACTCCCAGCCTCTTGTCGTTACTGCGGCAAGAGATGCATTCCTCACCAAGCGCGTTGGCGATGTGATGCTTTTGATGGGAATGGTGGCCTTAGCCACCTGGTCAGGCGTGACCAGCTTTGACGACCTCTATGCCTGGTCTGCTGCAGACACAATCAGCCCACTGGCGGCGACGTTGCTCGGACTCGGCCTGATTGCTGGACCTACGGGTAAGTGCGCCCAGTTCCCGATGCATCTCTGGCTTGATGAAGCCATGGAAGGTCCTAACCCAGCTTCCATTCTTCGCAACTCTGTGGTTGTGACCTGTGGTGCCATTGTTTTACTCAAGGTGATGCCTCTTCTGCAGAACGCGCCAGTCACGCTCGTTGTTCTCCAGGTGATTGGAACGATCAGTGCGATTGGGGGGTCTCTGGTTTCGATCGCTCAGGTGGATATCAAACGCACCCTGTCCTATTCCACAACTGCCTATTTAGGACTTGTCTTTATTGCTATTTCCCTGCAGGTGCCCGTTCTGGCTCTGCTGCTTCTGTTCGCCCACGCTGTTTCGAAGGCACTGCTTTCGATGAGTGTGGGTGGCGTGATCGCTTCCACCAATTGTCAGGACATCACTGAGCTTGGTGGTCTTGGTGGGAGAATGCCTGCCACAACAGGTTCTTATTTGGTGGGGAGTGCTGGGCTTGTGGGACTTCTCCCCCTAGGAGGATTCCTTTGCCTAGCTCAGGCCGTTGAGTTGGTGGGAGCTCGCTCAGTGATTTTTGTTCCAGTTTTCCTTCTCACCAATGCTTTAACAGCTCTCAATCTCACGAGGGTGTACCGGCAGGTCTTTCTTGGTCGATCTCTGACAAAGACGCGTCGAGCGGCAGAGGTGAACTGGCAGATGGCCTTCCCGATGGTGTCTCTTGCCGTGATTGTTGTGTTAACTCCGCTCCTTTTGATTCGTCTGGAGTCTCTTGATGGTTTGCTTGCTTTCCCTCTGTGGGCGGCTGCTGTTGTGGTGGGTAGTGGACTGATCGGTTTGTTGGTAGGAGCTTTCATCCCCCTCAACAAAGCCTGGTCTCGATCTCTCAATCCGGTGCTGCGTTGGTTCCAGGACCTTCTTGAAAATGATTTCTATACCGAAAGATTTTATCGCTTGACGATCGTTAATGTAGTGGCCTTATTCTCGAAGCTTGCTTACAGCTTTGATCGAAATGTTGTTGATGGATTACTGCATGGCCTTGCTCGATTCTCACTTCAGAGTGCAGAAGGCCTGAAGTTGAGTATCAGTGGCCGAAGTCAAAGCTATCTTCTAACTGTAATCGCTGCGATTGTGTTGCTTTTGTCATCCCTGAGCTGGTGGCTGAACTGAACTAATGATGATTCTTACTCTGTTGCTGATCATCCCCTTCTTGGGGGCGCTTCTGTTGTCTCTTTGGCCTCAGGGATCAACTCCGGCTCAACTTAGACGCCTCACCCTGGTCATTCTTTCGGTGCAGTGCATTGCCAGTTTTGCGGTGCTCTTTTGGTTTGATCCCAGCAACTCGGGCTTGCAGCTTCAGGAACACTTTCCCTGGCTTCCCAGTGTTGGACTGGATTACTCCTTGGCGGTTGATGGAATCTCACTTCCGTTGGTTTTGATGAATGCAGTTCTATGTCTTGTGTCAGCAGTGGCATCGAGAAAGATCGATAATCGTCCAAGGATTTATTTTGCGCTTTTGTTAATTATTAGCGGCGCTGTAAATGGAGCTTTTCTTGCTCAGAATCTTTTGCTCTTTTTCCTGTTTTATGAGCTTGAACTCATTCCTCTTTGGCTGCTGATTGCCATTTGGGGCGGTGCTAACAGAGCTTATGCCTCCACCAAATTCCTGATTGTTACCGCAGTATCTGGAGTCCTGATCCTTGGAGCCTTTCTTGGGATCGCTCTTGTGACAGGGGGCGTTGATTTTGGCATCCGCCCCATTCTTTCAGGAGAGATGGGGCTCACCTCCCAGCTGTTGTTGATGGGGGCGCTGTTGATCGGCTTTGGGATCAAGATTCCTCTCTTTCCGTTTCATACCTGGCTTCCAGATGCTCACACCGAAGCCTCAACTCCAGTGTCGGTTCTCTTAGCAGGGGTTCTTCTCAAGCTAGGTACCTACGGATTACTGCGATTTTGCCTAGGTCTCTTCCCTGAGGCATGGGAGGTTGCGGCCCCCTGGCTGGCTCTTTGGGCAGCGATTTCTGTGCTGTATGGCTCCCTAGCTGCCATTGCTCAATCCGATATGAAGCGGATGGTGGCTTATAGCTCTGTTGGTCATATGGGATATGTCTTGCTCGCTGCTGCCGCTGCAACGCCATTGGGCTTGATCGGTGCCCTCTTTCAAATGGTGAGCCATGGTTTGATTTCAGCGATACTTTTCCTCGCTGTAGGTGTTGTCTATGAACGAACCGGAACAAGAGATCTGAATGTTCTTCGCGGACTTCTTAACCCTCAGCGCGGCTTACCTCTCACGGGATCATTGATGATCGTGGGTGTGATGGCAAGTGCAGGAATCCCAGGTATGGCAGGTTTTATCTCTGAATTTCTTGTCTTCAGGGGAAGCCTTCAGCCATTTCCAATTGCCACTTTGCTTTGCATGGTGGGATCAGGTTTGACAGCTGTGTATTTCTTGTTGCTTGTGAACCGAGCTTTCTTTGGACGTTTGGCCATTGCTGCAGGCAAAGTGTCTAATCCAATCGTTCTTTCTATAGTTCCGCTCCATGAGCAGCTTCCGGCTATCGCGCTGTCCTTCATTGTGCTGCTCCTGGGTCTTGCACCGGATCTTTTGGTTGGGATGAGTCAGGCAGCCACAACCGGTCTAAGCGAATTAGCGCTCTTACCCATCACAGGAGGACTTTCATGACTGCTACAAAGATCAATGATGTCCCAATGATTCCAACCCTCCCTGATCGTGAAGAGCTGATTCGTCGTTTACTCTCTGACGAGCCTTTATTAGCTGATACACCTGATCATCTTTTGCAGATTGTCAATGTTCTCGATAGCTACGGGATCGTTCTTGATGCTTACAGCCGCAACCTGGTGAATCAGGGTGAAACCCAGCTGCTGAATCCATTTCCAGTGATGCGATTCTTTCACGAAGGTTTCAGTATTGAACGCTTATGGCAGCATCTTCGTGGCGATCGCATCAACTTTGAGTATGCCGAATACTGCCAAAAGGCAATGTTTTGGCACGGCACTGGCGGCATGGATGCTTATTTCGATTCAGAGCCTTTTCTTGAGACTTGTCAGAAGATCATTGAGTTGCGTAGTCGCCGTGATCCCTTGTTGGCATTGGTGCATCGGCTGTATCCAGGTTTTGCTCCTGAAGCAATCCGATCGATGGCCACTATTTATGCCCTTGGTCTGTTTTGGCGGGTGATGAGTGACCTGTTCCTCGATCTTTCTCGCCGATATCGCAACGGTGAAATTGGTTCTGTTATTGATGCTGTTCATCACATCAGAGATGGCTTAGTTGCAGCTGCTGGTAATCCGATGACTTATAAAGTTACGGTTGGGAACGAAGACGTATGGGTTCTACCTCCAGAGGCCGGACTGACATTTCTGGTTGATGTGGCTGTTCCATACGTGGAGGCTGTCTTTTTTAGAGGAATGCCCTTCCTGGGAACCGTTTCGTATAACGCTCAGGCCCGACAAATTTCAGCTGACATCAGCGATTTCAAGTATGGAGCCTTGTACGCAGATCCAATTCCCAGTATGGGAGCTGGGATTCCTCCAAGTTTGTGTATGCAAGATATGTACCGAAATCTTCCAGAGGAACTCAGTGACTGGTACAAGTCGCATGGCAGGGGAATGCATGATGTTCATGTTCAGATCTGCATTAGTTTTCAAAAATCGATGTTTTGTGTCACCAATGGTGCAATCTCCGGCACGATGCCACATCCCCTTGATACAACTGATGTTGATCAGCAAAAAGCCAATCGAGCTTATGCAGAATCATGGTCTGAGCGCTTGATGGGATGTCAGCGAGGAGCACTTCTCTAATTATTATTGTATTCATAAATACCCGGTTTTGAACAATTTTGAAGCTTGTGTAACTGATTGATTCGTCTCACATGCTTTGCTGCTTATATGTTCATTGCTGATTGACAGATAATTGCTCAGTAGTTAAGACCCTCCCAATGAAAGATCACGATGATCCTGAGTTTTACCCTGGTGCGAGGAGTTGGCCCAGATGCTTGATGATTGGATTTTTCATCCTGGGAGTCACTTGGTTTGACTCTGATCAGCCTTGTTTTGGATCATGATGGTACTTGGACCTGCAGGGCTAGTTTCTCTTTCGATTTAATAACGAAACATTTAATATCCCTCCCTATTGAACGTGGAGTTGTACTTAAATGCTCTCCTATTTGCTGATAAGACCATCCTTGTTTTCTTAAGGCGATTGCAAGCCTTAAGCGCTTGGATCTCCATCCATTGGCTGAACCTAGGAAGTGGGAAAATCTTTCTTCTTTCATGTTGATTAAATTCGCCTTTTAATGCTATCAAGTGCGCCTATAAGTTATTGATAAGATGATCTTCTGAGTTCTATCAGATTAGCCATCTTGGGCATATCTTTGGTCGCAGATTTTCGCCTAAGTGTCTAGCCGGTTGTTGCCATTGTTAAGCTAAAAGTGCTAAATGATACGTTTCCGATCACTCGATGTTTCGAATTGATAGACGAATGTAATAAAGTAGTAGCTGGACTTTTCTCGCGATGACATTTTTTAATGTTCAGCTGATGACACCTCAAGGAGAGGTCTCATTTCACTGTCCTGATGATGAGTATATTTTGGATGCAGCAGAGCAAGCGGGTATAGATATGTCCTACTCTTGCCGCGCTGGTGCATGTAGTTCATGCGTAGGTCGACTTCTTCAGGGGACTTTGGATCAAAGTGATCAAAGCTTTCTAGATGAGGCACAGATTAAAGATAAATATGCACTCTTATGTGTAGCTTATGCCACCTCTGACTTGATCGTCAAGACCGATTGTGAAGAAGAACTTTGGTGATTGCTTCTTCGGGTTTTCAGCTTCTCATTCGTTAAGTGCTTGGCTTCATTAGCTTCTTATTGCTCTTCCAACTTCTCATTTTGCTTCATGAAAATCTCGTCTACTGTGGCAATCTACTTGGATGCAGTTACCTCAATGGTAATCCCCCTCTCTGCATTGAATGCACTTTCTTTTTTGAAGAGTACTGCCGATAGTGCTGAGTATCGATTAATTTCTACGTTAGAATTAAAAGTACAGCAAGGAATTATTAAGGTCATACCTGGGATGAATGGTGATCATTCGTCTGGTTCGTTCGTAACATATTGATCTCAATGCTGTGCTTCTTCGTTCCTGCGATCGCTAATGGTGAACCAACATAATAAAAGCATAATCTAAGCATGTCATCGATTCTTTGGATTGATTTGCAGCCTTCTGTTTTTTGCTTTAATAAGAAGCTTGCTTGCATTTTAAGTCAGTCAAGGCATGTACGCCGTTGGTCTTTTCAGCATGATCTTGATGAGATATGCTCATTGTCCACGATTTTTGACTTTCTTAGAGAAACTGTTGATCAATTGGACTCTCCTCCTCATGTTGTAGCGCATGGCCTTAGTGGTACTGTCGCATCTTTGTTTGCGCGACAATTCCCAACATTGTTTCGTTCACTTACTTTGATTTCTGTTGACCCTATCTCTACCAATCAATGGACGAGTCATTATTTGGAAATGAGGCGGAAATTACCCTGTGCAAGATCATCTATCTTGTCTCACATTGTTCCACTTTTGTTCGATAAAAAATCCAATGATACTAATTTAGTTCTTTCTGGATTCTTTGAAAAATGTCTTGATTCTGATTTTATTCCTGGGTCTATTGCTTCACACTCGCTTCTACCCAATCTTTCTTCGATTGACATTCCCTTGTCGATCATCAATGGTTCTCATGATTTTGTTATTGATCAGAATTCCGCTCTCCGTTGGAAGCCTCATTTAAACAATGGCGACCGCTTCTATTCTTTACCAGGAGGTCATCACTTTTCTCATTTTTCACAGCCAAAATTGTATGGAGAATTGATTAACTCTTTTCTCGAGATGATTCCTGATTCATTTTCAACTGCATTTCCAGATCAATTCAACCCTTCACTCTCGAGAAAAATTTCATCATGACAGATTATATTGATACCGATGTGTTGATTATAGGAGGTGGCCCTGCCGGGTGCTCCTGTGCTCTTTATACGTCTAGATCATCCTTAAAGACCTATATTTTAGATAAAAATAAATCGGTAGGGGCTTTGGCTATTACTCATAAAATAGCTAATTATCCTGGAGTCTCTAATGAGATATCTGGGTCTGATCTGCTTGATATGATGCGAGAACAGGCTATTTCTTATGGAACAAATTATCTGCGCGCTCAAGTATTCAGCTTAGATTTGTCTGGCGATCAAAAACTTGTTTATACACCGGAAGGTGTTTTTCGTTCACGCACGATCGTTTTAGCGACAGGCGCGATGGGCAGGACTTCGACTCTTCCAGGAGAGAAGGAATTTTTAGGTCGTGGTGTTAGTTACTGCGCTACCTGTGATGCTGCTTTTTATCGCAATGAGGATGTCTTGGTTTATGGCTCTAATCAAGAGGCTGTTGATGAGGCACTTGTTCTCACTAAATTTGCAAAAACAGTTCATTGGGTTACAAGTGGAAAGCCAAGTCGATCTACGAATCGCGTTGAGTTACTTAAAGATCTTCCCAATGTAAAACAATGGGAACGAACTAAATTGTTGTCTATTCATGGATCTGATTCCGGATTGAATTCTGCAAAGGTTCAATCAACGAAAGATAAAAAAACTTTCTCCTTGGATGTGACTGGAGCATTTTTATACTCTACAGGGACGCTACCTATAACCGACTTCCTTCATGGAATGATTCCACTTCGAGCCGATGGAGGAGTTGATGTGGATGAGAATATGATGACGTCTATTCCTGGAGTTTGGGCGATAGGAGATATTCGTAACACTCCTTTCAAGCAGGCTGTTGTTGCCTGCTCAGATGGTTGTATTGCTGCAATGTCAATTGACAAATTTCTCAACTCTAGAACTGAGTTTCGTGTTGATTGGGTGCATAAATAATCACTAAAAAGCGCCCATTATGGGCGCTTTCTTGTTTCACTTTTAAGCTTCAGAACTTATTTGTTTGACCCAGTCGCTGAGGCGTTGATCTGTTAGGTCTGACTCATTGTCTTCGTCAATAGCTAAGCCACAGAACTTGCCATCAATTACACTTTTTGACTCTGCGAATGTGTACCCGTCTGTTGGTACTTTCCCGATTAGGTTTGCGCCTGCTTGTATGAATGCAGTGTATAATTCTTCCATTGCATCACAGAAATAGTCAGAGTAGGATGATGAATCACCAAGTCCTACAATTGCTACCGATTTTCCGCTGAAATCCATACTTGGTATCTCTTCAGCATAGGTATCCCAAGCTGTTCCAGAGCGACCCTCATCTGCGCCTGTATTCCATGTAGGAACACAGCATATGAGTGCCTCTGCTTCAGCTAGCTCTGCTGCAGATCCAATATTGTCTACATCTTTAGTTTCTGTACCTGGTAATAGATCTTTGAGTTTGTCGGCAACATCTTCAGTTTTTCCTGTGGATGTTGCGAAAAAGATTGTGTAGGCCATGACTTGATCGTAGACCAATCTATTTTGAATGTTTCCAACTCCAGGCTTTGTGCATCTGAGTGCTTATTGCTGTATATTCTTGCGATTTGATTGTCTCATTAATCTCTCTGCTTTTGATCATTCGATACTTTTGCTGGATTGATTTGTATTGACTTGTTGTATTCTCCGAGCGTTTGCTCGAGCCCGATTTGCCCAACTTTTTTGAGCCAGCGCTCTCTGTTGATTCTGCTTGACTCAATGGTCTCAATAAATGATTCGAGCAGCCTGATGTTTGTTTCTTTCATAGTGTTCCTTTTTGGGTTCCTTTTATTGGACGCTGTTTTGCCAGGTGCTTCTAATTTGCAGTTCGTTTTCTGCTGACTTAATCGTGTTGAAGGTAGCAATTGCCGTAGCGCTTAATTCTGATTTTGCTCTTTCAAGGTTGCCGGCTACTACATTGATTTTTTGCTTGGCATCATTCTTTCTATAACTGCGTTCAAGTGATCGTCGAAATTCCTCTAGGTTATCCATTCGATTTTTCAACCTTGGGATTTGACGCTTTCAAGTCTGTTTGCTCGTGTCTTGTTTTGCGTATCATAATTATCGTTGCTATGTATCTATTTTAAGTTTTCATGATATTTGTCCATTCTTTTGTCTTGCTTGACGAGGGATCGTGATCTTTTTGCGTCAAGTTTTCTT
>MDSV01204201.1_pt1 | contig 11578 bp, 10 predicted proteins | sample 810851 | NCBI WGS metagenome assembly MDSV01 (sample SAMN05326640, study PRJNA326480) | marine metagenome | isolation source: seawater | place: Atlantic Ocean: North East | collected 2012 | reverse complement strand
TTTTGAACTATTTCCCTTTTCCCGATAACAGTCCAAGGTTTAAAAGTTTAAGCTCAAATATTGAGATTCAAAAACTATCAAACATCGTTAAACAAATTTGCGAAGAGAATAAATATGTGTTTTTTACAAATAGTCTTCCTGTAAAAGCTCAATACTTCGAACAATTTTTTGTCTTTAGCGAACAGGAATTTATTGGGTGTTATAATGATTTTAGAGAATTTAGAAGCCAAGTTACATGAATATCTTTAATAGTATTGAACGTTTTTTAGAAAAATTTGGTGTCAAGAACCTTTCTACCATGACTTCTATTATTTTTGTTTTTGGTATTATTTTTCTTGTAAGCCCATCATATAAATCAACTTCATTAATTAGTGTTCAAGATCAAGATATATCTACAAATTTCAATAATTCATTGTTTAGCTCATTTATCTCCGACTCACCTGAATCCTTGTATCAACTTAAGTCTTTTCTTGAATCAAATGATGCAAGCTCTCAGTTTTATAATTTGGTAGACGTTGATGAGTTTTATATGTCTAAAGATGTTCGATTATTTTCAAGATATGGAACCATCTTTAAAAAAAGATTTCATGATTATTTTTTAGATATATCCAATGTAAAAATAATTGATGACTCTCAAGCAATTGAGATAGAAACTTATGGTTTTTCATCTGATAATGCATTAAGAGCTAATATAGCTTTAATTTATATTTCCTCGGAGTTCTTTGACAAAAGGGAGAGGCTTTCGGCTACTATTGCTTTAGCAAAGAAAAGATGTGAATTAGCCATTTCAAAATCTGAGGATATCAATGAGGTGTATATTGACCAAAACTTTGGTAACGAAATAAAAATTGATGATTTTACTTCAGCAAATGATTTGATTTACTCAAAATCGAGTGCTTTTTATAACAAATGTCTTAATTATTCTCTAGTAGAGGATTCAATATCTCCACAATTGCCAACAAGCACTCTTGCAGATGTAAATTCTTCAAGCTCAAAAATGCTTGTTAGTGAGATTTTTGATTCAAAAATGGATTCATTATCCATCACAGACAATCTAAGGATTATTGCAGAACCCAAATTAGCAATAAATCCAGAAAGAAAAAGGGTTTTGCTTAAAACTTTCCTTTTCTTTGTTTCAACTTTTTTAGTTTTCTTGATGATTAAGGTTCTCATAAAAATGAGAGATAATTTCATTTATTAAAAAAGAATCCTTATAATCATGAAATGTTTAACTTGAGAAGAAAAGATATTCCAGATTTCAAAAAAGTTTTCTTTTTTTATTTCCTCTTGAATCTTATTTTGCCTATAAATGCTCAGAACATTGATCAGGATTTCTTGAACTCTTTACCAGAGAGTCTTAAATCAGAATTAAATATTGATCAAATATCAGATTCACAGATTAATCAAAAAGATTATGAATCTTTTGATTCATCACTCAAAAAAGAGCCAACTATTTCTGATGGAGAGTTAGAAATATTTGGATCTTCTTTTTTTTCAACCTATTCATCTACTTTTATGCCTATCAATGATCCTGCAGCGTCATCAAATTATATTCTTGATGTTGATGATGTTATTTTTATTCAATATTTAGGAGATTCTAATCAGAACTTTGATTTAAGGATTGATAGGTCAGGAAGCATAGTTCTACCAGAAGTTGGGAAGATTAATTTTGCAGGCCTTACAATAAATCAAGCTAATGAAAAGCTCAATAGCGCATTGTCTAGCGTGTTATTAAACACTAATGCGATATTAACACTGCGTGAGGTCAGAGATATAAATGTTTTAGTAACAGGTTTTGTAGAAAATCCAGGTATTTATGTCGTAAGCGGTTATTCCAATATCATTCATGTTTTAAATTCTGCTGGCGGCATAGCTAAAAATGGTTCTTATAGAAATGTGATAATCAAAAGAAAGGGAGAGGTTGTTCACCAACTGGATCTATATGATATTTTTGTATCTGGAGACACAACATCAAATATATCTCTTCGATCAGGAGATTCGATCATTATTGAACCATCAAATAATTTTATTCCCTTAGTCGGCGCACTAAATAGAGAGGGAATTTATGAGTTTAGAGATGGTGAAACAGTTTCTGAAATCATAAATATTGCCGGAGGCATATCTAATAAAGCTAATAAAGAGAAAGAATTTTTATTAGTAAGGGAAGCCAAAGACTCACTTGAAATGATTAGTGATGTTATGAATTCAACTAAAAAAATAACACTGTCCTCAAATGATAGGATATTTGTAAAATATAGAGACTATAACTCTGATGAGTTATTTTTAAGTGAATTTGAAGATTTTATTGATGATCCAGTGATCGTTACTGGAGCTGTCAATTTTCCTGGAGAATACTTTATTAGTCAAAATTTAACCCTAGCTGAGTTAATAAATGATTTTGGTGGATTTAAACAGGATGCTTATGTTTTTGGAGCAGCTCTTTTTAATCAGGATGCCAAGGAACTAGAGCGAGAGTTTAATTCTCGTTTGTATAATGACGCAATTAAATCATTGGCAAATATTGGGAGCCTCTCACGAACAGATAATCTTTCATCACTTCCCTCACTTCTTCAAGAATTTAAGGAAATAGATCCTCAAGGCAGGATCGTAACTGAGTTTTCTCTTGAGGAAATCAGATCTAACCCCTCATTAAACTACAAGCTCTCACCTGGTGATAGAATTCATGTGCCTTACTTTAAAAAAATAATTTATGTCTTTGGCGAAGTCCTTAATCCTGGTACACAAATATTTGATGAAACATTTAGCATCACTGAATATATTGAAAAGTCAGGTGGCATGAATGAATATGCTGATAGTTCATCAATAATCATTGTTCATCCAAATGGAGAAAGTGAACGAATTAGATTGAGAAAATTTGCAAAAAATAGCAATACTAGCCTATATGCAGGGTCAGTTATATATATTCCAAGAGATCTTAAACAAATTGATGGCATTGAGCTTGGTTCTGTTCTAGCTCCAATAATGAGTGGTTTAGCAATCTCCTTAGCTTCACTGAACTCCATTTCAAATAATTAATAAAGTGATTACATTTATTGATCTCTGTGAAAAGGAGCCCTATGAAGTTTTTAAAAAACTTTATGTTAAAGCTCAAAATGCTGGCCAAAAAGCAATTGAAGCAGTTGCAGTTAGTAACTTTAATGATGCAGAAAGAATGGTCGACTCAAGATTTGTCAATTTAAAATATATTAAAAACAATGAATGGATTTTTTTTTCAAATTATAACTCTCCAAAGTCGAAGGCACTAATTGAACCCAATAACAGAGTTAGCGTTCTAGTCTACTGGCAGTCCATTAATGTTCAAGTACGCATCAAAGCAAATATATTCAAAACAAATGAAAAATTCTCTGACCAACATTTTCTCTCAAGAGATAAGCATAAAAATGCACTTGCAATCAGTTCAGATCAGTCAAGGAAAGTTGATTCATTTAGCAATATTAAGTCAAAATTTGATGATACTCTTAAACAAAAAAGCTTGCTCATGACTAGACCATCCTATTGGGGTGGATTCTCATTTATTCCCTTTTATTTTGAATTTTGGGAGGGCCAAGAATTTAGATTAAATAAAAGAGAAGTATATGAAGAAATAAATGGAGATTGGATTAAATACACTCTTCAACCTTAAAATGCTTTTTAAAATCTGTTAATTGGTTTAAAATTCATATCAATGGTTAGTCATAACATTCTACTTCTTCGTTTTTAATTACTCCTTCATGCCAACTGTATTTTTTACTAGCAATCCAAAAAAGTATTGGAATTAACTTTGAAAAAAAAATCTCAGCTAGTTAATTCTCAAATCAAAGCATCAAATGTAATGCTCATCGATGTTGATGGTGACAAAAAAGGCATGGTAACTTTTGATGAAGCCATCAAAACTGCACAGAGTCTGTCTTTAGATCTTGTCCAGGTGTCCCCAAAAAATACTGAACCAGTTGTTTGTAAGATTTTAGATTATGGAAAACTTGTTTTCACTAAGAAAAAAAATACTCAATCATCAAACTCAAGATCAAAAAAAAGCTCTGTAAAAGAGATTAAATTTAGACCATCTACAGATATTGGTGACTACAATATCAAATTAAAAAAGATAAAAAGCTTTATTCTTGATGGAGATAAGACTAAAATAAGCGTCCGTTTTAGAGGCAGAGAGATCCTAAACAGTAATCTAGGGCTTGATTTGCTAAATAAAATTAGGAAAGAATTGGAGGAAATATCTCAAGTTGATCAAGAACCTTCTTTGGAAGGCAGGCAACTTCAGATGTTATTATCTCCAAAAAAGAAGAGTAGTTAATAATATGGGTTATAAGTTAAAAAAACATTCTGGCGCTGCAAAACGCTTCAAGAAGACTAGCTCGTCTTTTAAGACTAGAAGTGCGAACAGAAATCATATTTTGTCCAAACAATCTACAAAAAGGAAAAGACATAATAGAGGGCTTAATAAACTAACTGGCACTGTTCTTAAAGTAGTTCAAAAACTAACAAATTAATTAATCATGGCTAGAGTAACTAAATCTAATACTGCTAAAAAGAAACATAAGAAAGTACTTAGTGCGACTAAAGGACACTATGGCGCTAGAAGCCGATTGTATAAAACAGCGAAGCAATCTAATATTAAAGCTCTTCAGTATGCATTTAGAGATAGAAAGAATAGAAAGAGGTCGTTTAGAAACTTGTGGATTTCTAGGATTAATGCTGCTTCAAGAGAATTAGGTATTTCTTATTCAAAACTCATAAATTTACTCGAAAAGAAACAAATTAAAATAAATAGAAAGCTCCTTGCAGACATTTGTGTTAACGATAAAAAAGCATTTCAGGAAATAATCAATAAAGCCTCAGGCTAATGTCACCTAAAGAAAATTTATTCATTTCTAGCATCAAAAAAGATGTTGGATCTAAACATCCTATTGAGGAAATGAAAAATAAGCTTGTAAATATAATGGAATCATTCGGCTTCAATTATGAAGAGGGCCCTGAAATTGAAACTGAAGAGAATAATTTTGACATGCTCAATATTAAAAAGAATCATCCTGCTAGACAAATGCATGATACTTTTTACGTTGAAAACAGATCTTTTGTACTAAGGACACATACCTCACCAGTTCAAATAAGAAGTATGCTGAAGCTTAATCCACCAATTTCTATAGTTTCTGCAGGAAAGGTATACAGAAAAGATGATGATTCAACTCATCTACCTATGTTTCATCAGGTTGAAGCAATTTGTGTTGATCAAGGAATAAACTTTGCTAATTTGAAGTATCTTATATATGAAATCTGTTCAATATTATTTGGTTCTGAAGTTGAAATAAGATTTAGACCATCATATTTCCCATTTACTGAGCCATCTGCAGAAGTAGATATAAAATCAGAAAATGGTAAATGGCTCGAAATTCTAGGATGCGGAATAGTTAATCCAATCGTCTTAGATAATTGCAATATTAATTCTAGTAAGTTCTCCGGTCTCGCTCTTGGGATGGGTGTGGAGAGAATAGCAATGCTCTTAAATAATGTCAGCGATATTAGAGATTTTTATAAATCAAATCTTGATTTTCTTGAGCAGAATAAATGAAGTTTCATTATCAGCATCTCATAGGGCTCCTAAAAAAGACTCCCTCTAAAACTGAACTATCAGAAATACTTTTTCAGTTGGGACATGAAAATGAAATGGATGGCGAAATATTTGATCTTGAACTTACTCCAAATAGAGGTGACTGTCTCAGTTTATTGGGTCTTGCAAGAGATTTAAATTTCTTTTTTGGACATAAAGATAATTTTAGAATTTATGATGGCCAATTTAAAAAGTTTGATTTTAATTTTATTAACCATGAGCCTGATGCCTGCCCAGAAATAAACTTCCTATACCTAGAGATAGGGAATGAAGTGAATTCGTATAGAGATTACCTGCAGTCATATTTTCAAGATTTATCAAATAAAAAAGTAAATTTTTTTACAGATATTTCAAACTATGTCTCCTATGAGCTTGGACAGCCTACCCATTGTTATGACTTTACTTCTCTGCAAGGAGCTCTAGAACTAAAAAAAGTAGAACAAAAAAAAGATTTCATTACTCTTCAAGATGAAAAAATTGTGATTGACAAAGGCGACTTAGTTTTTTCTATTAATGATGAGGTTATTAATTTGGCTGGAATAATGGGAGGAAAAAGCACTCGATGCAGCGATAAAACAACTAAGGTTTTATTAGAATGTGCTCACTTTAGGCCTGATGAAATTCTTGGAAAAAGTACAAAGTATGGTCTAAGTTCTGATGCATCTCATAAATATGAAAGATTTGTTGACTCTGCTCTTCAAGACTTAGCAATAAAGAGGTTTATAAAGATTGTTGAAGATCATGCTGAAATAAAAGAAATTAAACTTTATAAAAATTCTAATAACAAAGATTCAGAAAGAATGATAAATCTCAATTTTTCCAAAATAAATAGCATTCTGGGTACAAGCTTAGATGACAAAAAAATTGTACAAATTCTCAATAACTTATCTTTTGAGATGATAGATAATAAACTTAGGGTCCCATCATTTAGGAATGACATTTTTAATACAAATGATATTGCCGAAGAGGTAGCTAGGATTATAGGATATAACAATATTTCGACACAGAAGATCGATCTACCAAAGACAAAAAAAGACTTTTCACTATCAAACTACCTTCGAAATTTCCTAACCAAGAATGGTTTTACGGAAGTAATTAATTTTCAGTTTACAAATAAAAATGAAAACCAAAGCATATCTATTGATAATCCTCTTGATCAAAATAAAAGCAGAATAAGGACATCTGTTAAAGATTCTCTTCTTGAGAATTTACTTTTTAACGAGAGAAGGCAAAAGAGCTCTATAAAATTATTTGAGATTTCAGATATATATTCAATTGATTCAAGTGGAGATATACATATTAACAAAGTACTAGGTCTAATTGCTTCTGGGCGGGTAGCAAATAACTATAAAGATTTCTCAAGAAAAATAGATACACAGTTTATAGATTCAATTTTTAAAGATTTAAGTGTTGATCTATCTAGATATTTATCCAATATTGATAGACAGTTATTAGACACCAAGAGAAAAGAAGAAATAGTATTTTTGGAAATCCCTCTTGGAAAATTTGAAGGCACTTTTAACGTGAAAGATATTGAGCATTTAGATAAAAATGTTAATTTTTACAAATACAAAGAAATCTCCGAATTTCCATCGTCCACTAGGGACTTTTCATTCATGGTAAGTAATCTTGATACTATTAATCAAATATCTAAAAAGATATTTGATTTTGATTCAAAGATATTAAAAGATGCATTTTTATTTGATTTTTATGAAAATGCATCAAAACAGGAAGTGAAAGCAGCTTATAGATTTATTTTCCAAGATTTTTCAAAAACTCTTACCGATGAAGCAATAAATCAAGAATTAGAACCATTATTAAGTGAAATTCTTAAGCTTAAGAATGTATCTATTCCTGGATACAAAAATGATATCAATTAGTAGATCTATAAATATATTTTCTCTTACTATAATATTTTTTTCTGTGGAATCATTTGTTGACGATTTTGAAAATAATATTTACAACAATCACGGTTCAATTGGTCTCATTAACATGCCTTCTGCAAGATTTTATGATGAAAGCTCATTTGGAATTACGGTTTATGACGGGACTCCCGATCAAAAAGTTACACTAACATCGTCTCCTTTTGATTGGTTAGAAGCCTCTTTTTTTTATACAAATATCCAGGGATTACCTTATCCTGGATATGAATATCAGGATTATAAAGATAAAGGCTTTAACGTAAAAGTTAGACTTAAGGAGCAAGGAGCACTCCCAGCAGTTGCATTAGGTGTAAATGATTTAGCTGGCACAGGTTTTTATAGTGGGGAGTATATTGTTGGATCATATGAGCTTAATAATATTGATTTGCATTTTGGTTTAGGTTGGGGAACGCTAAATGGGAAGAATGATTTCAAAAATCCATTATCTCTATTACATAACAGATTTAAGAATAGGCCAATCGAATTTGAAGATCAAGGTGGTCAATTTCAACCTTCAAGATATTATTCAGATGAAAATGTTTCTGCTTTCTTTGGATTTTCGTACATCCTCAATGACAGAACTTTATTTAAATTTGAAAGAGATACTACCGCAACAGATTCGCAAATTGACTATCAGATTGCCGAGAGTGACTTTAGTTATGGATGGGAATACAGAGTTAACAAGAATTTTAGTATCGGACTATTTAATGAAAGAGATAGTTTTTATTCCTTAAAATTCATATATAAGCAAAACCCCAACCAAGAGATTCCCAGATATAAATATAAATCTCCAAAAATTAAGAAACAAGCATCGACTTATAATCAATTCATATCAAACTTAAACAATAATGGTATTGGTGTTAATAAAATTATAAAAAATGGGAAGGTTCTTGGTGTTGATATTACTCAATTTACCCATCCAAATGTAAACGTAATTAACGAGATAATTGACAAAGCCAAATCTGATAGCAATTTAACTGAAGAAGTTCTGGTGAATTACAAGATTGTCGATCTGGATGTAATTGAAAACTATGATAATTCCTTTGAGGAAGAGAGCGAGCAAATCTATATCAGAAATAGGCAAAAAGCTTTTAATACCAATACAAAATTAAACTTTAGGCCTTTTTTGGCAGCAAGAGAAGGTTTTTTTAAGGGCGCAATTCTCCTAGAAAACGACTCTGAGTTCATATTTGCAGATAATTTAATTTTTTCTTCAAATATAAAGTACTCTCTGTGGGATAACTTTCAAGATCTTACAATACCTCCAAAAGATACTTATCCCGCTCAAGTTAGATCAGATATCAAAGAATACTTAAGAGGTTTTAATGATGGAATAGTCATCGGTAGAGCTCAAATTGATTACTTCAGGAGCTTGGGTAAAGATCATCACATTATGTTTTCATCAGGCATATTTGAAGAAATGTTTAACGGTTACGGCTTTGAGTACCTTTATTTCCCAAATAATAGGAATTTTGCATTAGGCTTAGAGATATTTGATGTATACAAGCGCGATTATAAGCTTCAGTTTGGCACTCTTGACTATAGTAATATCACAGGACATGTGAACTTTTATCACAGAAATTATAAGTTAATCCCATTTGATACCAAAATTTCTTACGGTGAGTACCTTGCTGGAGATGTAGGCTCAACAATCCAATTTTCAAGAAGCTACAATAATGGTGTGCAGCTCGGTGTTTTTGCATCTTTTACTGATGTCACTACAGAACAATATGGAGAAGGGTCCTTTGATAAAGGTATTTATTTTAATATTCCTATAGCAGGGAATTTTATTAATTATTCATGGCGACCATTAACAAAAGATCCGGGTGCAAAACTTACCAGAAAGAATAATTTATATGACTTGATGGTAAGATTTAAACCAATTAATTAATTCCGATAAGAGCAGCAAAAAATGATTGAAAATACTCCAAATTTATAAATTTTTTTTTATTTATTCTAAATATGTTCAATTTGGGAATTTAATAGTTGGTTTTTTATTTTTTTCATTTTAAAATCAGCTTATCTAGTGCATAATTACCTTTTTCGGAGTTAACTAATGAAAAATTTTTTTGTAACAACATTTTTAGCATTCTCTTTATTTCTTGTATCGCTCGATGCTATGTCAATCACAGATAGTGATATCGCTTCAATTAAAGATAGAATCGAAGGCTATTCAACAGACGAATTAATAGAAAGAAGAAATTTTCTAATAAATATGCAAGCTAATAGTGGTGATGATGACGATAAAGAAGCAATTGCACTTATGGGCTTAGAAATCTCAATGATTGAAGCTGTACTAGCTCTACTTGGTGTTGTTATGCTTGATAATATTTCAGAATCTACTCCAACACCTCCTGACACAGTTTTTCCTGTTTTAACTGTCTCTGGAGATAATCCAGCAACTGTTGAACTTGGTGAAACCTATACAGATGCTGGAGCAACTTCTGATGGCGGTGAAACGGTAACTACTAGTGGAACAGTTAATACTTCTTCTGTCGGATCCTACACAATCACATATACCGCAACTGACGCAGCCGGTAACGTTGGAACAGCTTCAAGAACTGTTAATGTTGTTGATACAACAGTTCCTGTTGTTGCAGTGATAGGAGATAATCCCGCTACTGTGGAGCTGGGTGCAACTTATACCGATGCTGGCGCTACTGCAACAGACTTAGATACTGTTACTGTCACTTCAGCTGGGACCGTTGATACCGATACAGTAGGAACATATGCAATCACATATACCGCAACTGACGCAAGCAGCAATACTGCCACAGCAACCAGATCGGTAAACGTTGTTGATACAATAGCTCCTGTATTTACCTCATCAGCAACATTTAGCGCTGTTGAGAATCAAACTGCAATCGGAACTGTAACTGCCACTGATTTACAAACAGTTACATTTACTGTCTCAGGATCTGATCTAGCTATCACAAGTGGCGGTGTATTGAGTTTTGTGAGTGCTCCAGACTTTGAGACACAAGCAACTTACACGGCAACTGTCACTGCAACAGATCCAAGTTCAAATGCTTCTACACAGGACATTACTGTTACCGTAACCAACGATCCAGATGACGATGACACTGGAACTGGAACTGGAACTGGAACTGGAACTGGAACAGGCACTGGAACAGGAACAGGAACTGGCGATAGCAGCAATGCTTAATTAGGCTTGGCTACCAAGAAAGACCTAGCGAAAGATATTTCAAAAAAATTAGGGCTATCTCAAAAAGATAGCCTTTTTTTTGTACAACATTTTTTTAATTTTTTAATAAAGAATCATGCATATAGAATAAATATTCACAATTTTGGGAGTTTTACATATAAAGAAACACCAAAAAGAACTGGAAGAAATCCTAAGACTCTTCAAGAATTTAGAATAAAAGCAAGAAAAAAAGTAAATTTTAGACCAGCTGAAGAAATTAAAAAAAGCATCAATTAGAATTTTGGTCGGGATGGCCGGATTTGAACCGACGACCACCACACCCCCAGTGTGGTGCGCTACCAGACTGCGCTACATCCCGTCAACGTATTATATTTCAGAATTATAGAATTAACCTATTGTTATATAATAAGTTAGTAATAAGGAGATAAATTATGAATAGCGTGCATTGTCAGACCGGACAATATGAAGGTATCCAAGATGCAGGTTGCTATAAATTTTTAGGTATTCCTTATGCAAAATATAAGGATAGATGGGGTAAATCTGAACTATTAAATAATAAAACTAAAGTTAGGGCAAACAGAATAGGTAATGCAGCCCCCCAAACAAGACCAGGCGATGAAAATCACTCAGGTATTGGATTTTTTTTAGATAGATCACTAGCCAAAGAGTCTGAAGACTGCCTTACACTTAATATTTGTTCAAAGGACATAGAAGCCTCAAACCCAGTCATGATATGGATTCATGGCGGGGCTCTTATATCGGGTGGATCTAGCAGCATAATGTATGAACTAAAACACTTAGCAATGAGAGGTGTAGTAGTTGTTTCTATCAATTATAGACTTGGACCTCTAGGGTTCTTAAGATTAGATG
>MDSV01026599.1_pt1 | contig 11578 bp, 9 predicted proteins | sample 810851 | NCBI WGS metagenome assembly MDSV01 (sample SAMN05326640, study PRJNA326480) | marine metagenome | isolation source: seawater | place: Atlantic Ocean: North East | collected 2012 | reverse complement strand
CTATTTAAAAAGTTTGTATTCATTTCGAATCGCTTTACGTACTTTTTACCATTTTTATGAAAGTGTTAAAAATTTTTATATGAATAAACAAAGAATATGCATTGTTGGAGACGGTCTTTCAGGTTTAATGACTGCTATTTCTCTTAATCAAATTTCAGGAACAGAAGTTAACTTAATAGCTAAAAAGGGATCAAAAAAACTTGATAAAAGAACCACTGCTATCTCAGAGACTAATTTTAAATTCATTAAAGAAGAGAATATTCTTAGTCTTAACAATAAGTTATTTTGGCCATCAAAGAATATCGAGCTTTTTTACGAAACAGCTAAAGAAAACATCAATTTCCTAAATCTTAACGAAAAGAATTCTAATCTTATGTACGTATTTGAGAACGACAAAGTAAAAAAAATTTTACTAAAGGAACTTTCAAAGAAAAAAATAAAAATCATTCGTAAAGAAATTCAGAATTTGGATGAACTTAAAAAATATGATTTAATTATTCTTTGTTTAGGCGGAGGATCAAAAGTTTATAATAAAATTATAAAAAAAAGATCAATATATAAAGATTATAAAGAATTAGCCGTCACTGGTTATGTAAAACACAATTTAAAACTTTTAAACACTAGTCAATTTTTTCTAAAAGAGGGGCCTCTAGCTATTCTTCCTTTCTCTAAGAATTGCTTCTCATTTGTTTGGAGTCTTGAAAAAAAGTTTTATGAAAGTAATTTTAAAAAAATTAAAGATGTAGTTAGGACTAAAATATTAGAAATATTAAAAACTCAGAAAAATATAAGAATAAATAATGTTCAATCCTACCCAATCTTTCTTGGTTTGAAAAGACAATATCATGAGAAGAATATTTTAATTCTTGGGGAGGGACTCCACACTATTCATCCAGTAGCAGGCCAAGGATTTAATTTAGTTCTAAGAGATATAAAAAAATTAAAAGAAATTATAAAATACTATTCTGGATTAGGTATATCTATCAAAAATAGTTATGCGCTAAATGATTTTTATGTCAATCGTAAGCCAGAAAATATAATTATGGGTTTAGGCGTGGATGTTACTCATAAATTTTTTAAACAAAATAAGTATTTAGATCCATTTAAAGAGATAATTGTTAATAATATTACAAATAACAACACATTAAAAAAAATTAGCAAAATAATATCTAATAGAGGCTTATCTTTATAGTTGAATGAATATCTACGCTTTATCATCAGGAAGAGGTCCTTCTGGAATAGCAATAGTTAGAATTTCTGGTAAAGAAACTTTAAAGATTTGCGAAAATTTAACTAAGTTAAAGAGCATAAAATCGAATGAAGTTAATTTTTGTAAATTTTATGATCCCAAAAATGATGAAATTATAGACCCAGAAGCTCTATTATTATGGTTTCCCGGGCCTAATAGCTACACAGGTGAAGATCTAGCAGAACTACAAATTCATGGGAGTAACGCAGTGATAAATGCTTTATTAAGAGTCTTATCTGAGCAAAAAAACTGTAGAATAGCTGAACCAGGTGAATTTACTAAACTGGCTTTTCAAAATGATAAAATTGATTTATTGAAGGCTGAGAGTATTGGAGATTTAATACATTCTGAAACGGAATTACAAAGACAGCAGGCTGTTAAGATAGTTCAAGGAAATTCATCAAATTATTATAATGATTTAAGAGATAAAATTATTAAATCGCTAGCCTTTATTGAAGCAAAAATTGATTTTGCAGAAGACGACTTGCCTGAAAAAATATTAAAAGATGCACATCAATCTATTAAAGAAATCCATGCCCAAATAACTAAAATTATAGAAGATAATAAGATTGGAGAAAAAATTAGAGATGGATTTAGAGTGTCAATAACAGGAGAAGTTAATGCAGGTAAATCATCATTACTAAATCTACTTTCAAAAAGGGAGGTAGCTATAGTTTCAGATGAAGCTGGTACAACTCGAGATGTGATAGAGATCTATTTAAATTTAGATGGTTATCCAGTAGTTCTTGCTGATACTGCAGGAATCAGAGATGCTAAAAATGAGATTGAAAAAAAAGGTATTTCTTTGGCATTAGGGAAATCCAAAGAAGCTGATTTAAATATAGTTGTTATAGATAACTCATCTAAGAATATTAATAATGAAATTAAAAAAATGATTAACAAGGATACTATAATTCTTTTAAATAAGTCAGATGTTTCGGATAAACAAAACCATACATTTAATGTAGAGACAGTATTAGCTTCAGTTAAAAACAATAAAAATATAGATAAATTAACAGATATGATTAAAGAAAAATTAAAAGTTAAATTTTCTTCAAATAATAACAGCTTAATCACAAGAGAAAGACATAGAGTTAAGCTTAGTCAATGCTTAAAAGAATTGGACAAGTTTTTAAAAAAAGATCAGAGTAAAAATCTTGAATTGGCTGCAGAAGACTTAAGAATGGCCACAAGACATCTTGGAAGTATAGTAGGTAAAGTCGATGTAGAAGAAATTCTTGAGTCTATATTCAAAGATTTCTGTATAGGTAAATAAAATACTACTTGTAATCTTAATCAGGACAGATACATTAAAATCATGAGTAAACATGAATATGATGTAGTAGTTATAGGTGGCGGACATGCTGGATGCGAGGCTGCAGCGGCATCCGCTAGAATGGGCGTAAATACTGCACTTTTTACTCATAAAATAGAGACTATAGGTGAAATGTCATGTAATCCGGCCATAGGAGGCTTAGGGAAGGGCCATCTTGTTCGAGAAATAGACGCACTGGATGGTGTTATGGGCGTTGTAGCCGATAAATCAGGAATTCAATTTAGATTATTAAACAGAAGTAGAGGCCCAGCAGTACAAGGACCTAGAACACAATCTGATAGATCTCTTTACAAGAAAAACATGCAGAAAATTTTGCTTAATTATCAAAATTTAGAGGTAATCGCGGATCCTGTAACAAAATTTTTGTTTAATGAAAATAAAGTTATTGGCTTTATCTGTCAGAGTGGAAAAGAAATCAGATGCAAAGAATTAATACTTACAACTGGAACTTTTTTGAATGGTTTAATTCACATTGGAGAAAAGCAAACACCCGCTGGCCGTTTCAATGAAAAACCTTCTACAGGATTAAGTGAACAATTAGAAAAATTTCAATTGCAAATTGGAAGACTCAAAACAGGGACACCACCTAGGCTAGATGGTGATACTATTAATTATGATGAATTAGAAATGCAGCCCGCAGACGAGGATCCTCATTATTTTTCTTTTTTAACTGACAAACTTTACAACAAACAAATTAAATGTGGCATGACCTATACTAATGATGCAGTGCATAAAATCATTAGCGAAAATATTTCTAAAAGCGCGATGTATTCAGGTAATATTAAAGGAGTTGGGCCTAGATATTGTCCAGCTATTGAGGATAAAATTGTTAAATTTAAAGAAAAAGAAAAGCATCAAATTTTCCTCGAACCAGAGGGATTAATGGATAATACTATCTATCCTAACGGTATATCTACGTCTCTACCTGAGGAGATTCAGCTCCAAATATTGGCTAAAATTAAGGGTTTAGAGCAAGTTAAAATGAAAAGAGCTGGCTATGCTATCGAATATGATTTTGTTGATCCACGTGAGCTTAAAGTAACCCTAGAGACAAAAAAAATTAAAAATCTTTTTTTAGCAGGCCAAATTAATGGAACCACTGGATATGAAGAAGCTGCAGCACAGGGTCTTATAGCAGGTATTAATGCAGCTTTAAAAATAACTAAAAGTGATGAATTTATTTTAAACAGATCTAATTCCTATATAGGCGTTATGATTGATGACTTAATTACTAAAGGAGTTTCAGAACCTTATAGGATGTTTACTTCAAGAGCAGAATACAGATTAACTCTGAGAGCTGATAATGCAGATCAAAGACTATCTCCTTTAGGAATAAAAATTAATTTATTGAATTCTGAAAGAAGCAAGATTTTTTTAGAAAAAGAAAAAAAATTGTTTAAATTAAATACATCTTTAAAATCAAATTTTCTATCTCCTAACCAAGCACAAAAATTTTCTATTAAAATTGCAATGGACGGTGTAAAAAGATCTGCTATCGAGATAATAGGTCAAAGAAATATAAATATGGCAAAAATAAGGCAAATATTTCCATCAATTCCAGTATTTGAACGCTCACTTGATAGGCAGGTTGAAATCGACGCCCACTACTTGGGATACCTTAATAGACAGTCCCTTGATATCAAATCCTTTCAGAAAGACGAGTCTGTAACTATACCCGACGGTTTGAATTATGACTCCTTGAGCGGTCTTTCTAATGAAATTAAATCTAAACTTAAAAACATACGTCCAAAAACACTAGGTCAAGCCATAAGAATAGATGGAGTGACGCCTGCAGCAGTAATTATAATTTTGTCCTACCTCAAAAGATCCAAAATTAAAGAAACTGCTTAATGAATGAGAATAATGTAATTAAAATTCTTAAAAACGATTTAGAATTTTCAGATTTATCAATAAATAACCTAAAAATATTCCACGATTGCCTTTTAGAGCATAATAAAAAATATAATTTAATCTCTAAAAGTACTGAAAAAAGTGTTTGGTTTAGACACATTCTAGATTCCGCACAGTTACTGAGATTTTTAGATAGTAAAATAGCCATTAAAATAGCGGATTTTGGTTCAGGAGCAGGTTTTCCAGGATTAATATTGGGAATCCAATCCAAAAGTAGCAAATTTCACGTGAAATTGTATGAAAAATCGTCTGTAAAAAGAAATTTCCTGAACTATATGAAGATCAAACTAAACTTAAAAAACATAGAGGTTAAAGGCGATATTTATGAAGATAATATAACTTCTGACATAATAATTTGTAGAGCTTTTAAAAAATTAAAAGAAATTATCAGAATTTCACGTGAAACTATTAAAAAACCCCATAAAATCATTATTTTGAAGGGTAAAAATGCACAGTCTGAAATTAATAATGTTTCATTAGGCTCGAAATATAGCTATAAGTTGGAAAACAGTATCACCGACCATGATTCTAAAATTATTTTGGTCGAAGCAAAATAAAATGAAAGATAGATCTACAATAGCTGTCATAAATCAAAAGGGAGGAGTAGGAAAAACAACTACAGTAATTAATTTAGCTACTGCATTGTCCATTTTGGGTCAAAATAATCTTATCATTGATCTAGATCCACAGGGTAATGCAACTACCGGATTAGGTAAATCTAACAATGACGAAGAAAACAATATTTATAATTTGCTTATAAACAAAATTGAATTAAAGCAAGCTATACAAAAAACGGATATTAAAAATTTAGATATCATAGGATCAAATGTTAACTTATCCGGTCTAGAGGTCGAAACGGCAAATGACTCGAACAGAGCATTCGTTTTGAAACAAATTCTAGATAATGAAAAAAATAATTCACTATCAAAATATGATAATATTTTTATAGATTGCCCCCCCTCGTTAAGTCTACTTACAATCATGGCTTTGGTGGCATCTGATGAAATACTAGTTCCCCTTCAAACAGAGTTCTTTGCTTTGGAAGGTATAACTCAATTAGTCAAGACCATAGATAGAATTAAAGTTAACTTGAATCCAGATTTGAAAGTAAGAGGAATTTTACTTACGATGTTTGATAAAAGAAACAAGCTATCTTCACAAGTTGATAAAGAGGCAAGAAATTATTTTAAAGAAAAAGTTTATGAAACTGTGATACCTAGAAATGTCAGATTATCAGAGGCGCCTTCACATGGCATGCCATGTGTTATTTATGATAAAACATGTCTAGGCAGCAAATCTTATTTAAAATTGGCAGATGAATTTTTAGCTAAAAAAAATCACAATGTTGAAAGCGCAGCATGAGCATCTCTAAAAAAAAAGGATTGGGTAGAGGATTATCAGCACTTTTTGGAGATCAAAAATCTGAGCCAAAAAAAGATGAAAAAATAAGCCATGATTTAAATAAAGCTGAAATAGCCGATTTAAGACCAAATAAATACCAGCCAAGAGCTCATTTTAATGAGGAAAAATTGAATGAATTGGCCAATTCCATCAAGAAAAATGGTGTTATTCAACCAATAGCTGTAAGAGAGGATAAAGAAGATCCTGGTAGGTATGAAATAGTAGCCGGAGAGAGAAGATGGTTAGCAGCACAGAGAGCAGGTCTACATGAAGTACCAATAATCACTTTAGATCTTAATGACAATGAAGCGTTAGAAGTTGCTATAGTTGAGAATATTCAGCGAGATGATCTTAATATAATAGAGGAAGCGAAAGGATATAAAAGGTTGTCAGACGAATTTGGTTATGATCATGAAAAAATTGCAAATTTTATGTCCAAGAGCAGGAGCCATATTAGTAATACTTTACGTTTATTAGCATTGCCTGAAGACGTTATTGGTCTAATTGAAGAAGGAAATTTAACAGCTGGACAAGCTAGACCATTAATAGGGTTATCTAATGCAACAAATATTGCAGAAGAAATTGTTGCAAAAAATTTAAGTGCTCGTAGCGTGGAACTTTTAGTAAGAAGCAAGAAAGGACCGCAAAGATCTGGTCAAATCAAAATTGATGCAAATATAATTAATGAAGAAAGAAGAATTCAGGAAAATTTAGGTTTGAATATCAAAATTCAAAATAAGAAGAATAATTCTGGAAAAATTACCATTTTATATAAAAATCTGGAACAATTTGAACTCATTTCAAATTTACTTAAACGGAATTAGCCGTGGCACATAAATCAATTATGAGATTTTTGATTAATAAATCTTTTCTAATTGACGAATTCGATTTAATTTCTAATTCTGTATCATAAGTCCTTTTCAAAGCTGATCTAATCTTATGTTTGTTCCATTTTTTTGACTGTTCAATCAAAGTGGATTTATCTTTCCAAAACACGGGAGGTTTTAAGTTAGATATCAGCGATTCAACATTTGAATTTTCGGTTTTGAGATTTTCAATTTCATTTAATTTATTTATTCTTTGATTAATCAAATTCAAGTAATAAATGTTATCTTCTTGTTCAAACACGGTATCTGCCAATAGCCTATTAGTGTTGATTTTATTACCATTTAAGGCCGCATCTTTGAGTAAGTTAAAATCTTCGTTAATTTTCGTATTTAGCAGTAAATCTATTTTATTAAGATCTAATTCTTTATTACTAAAAAAACATAAAATTTTATCAATCTCATTATTAAGTTTATTTCTATCTAGCCCTGTGTTTCGAATAATTAAGTTTATAATTTCCGATGAAAGTCCACTATAGTCATTAAGTTTTTTCATTATTATTTTTTTAAATGAAATTTCATTATCTTGATAGCAAGCAGCAATCCCACTATTTTTTGATTTTTCAAAATAGCTTCTTAATTTTGATTTTTTATCCAGTATATCTGCAAATAAGAAAATTTTCTCATCTTGAATATTTTCAACCACTTCTTCCATTATATCTATAATTTTTTCATTTACTTCATTTATAAGAATAATTTTTTTTTCATTGAATAAAGATTTATTTGATATTTCATTAACTAATATTTTTTTATCCTTAACTATTTCATCCTGAAAAAAATTAAGTATTTCTTTGCCTTTACTTTGTTCTCTTACTTTCTCCTTAAATTCTTTTTTTAAACCATGATTTTCACCATAAAATAAAAACATTTTTAAGTTTTCTATGGACTGGAGGCTTTGTTCTAAGATGTAGCTTTTAAAGATCATTTGTTATTAAATTTATTCTATTCTTAATTTTATCAGAGAGATCATTAGTTAAATCTTCGATCAATCTTTTTTCATTTTGCAAAGTTGTTGAATATTTATCAGCTACTAAAAAGTCTCCATTAGATGAGATACTAAATGTGTGTTCTTGACTCTTTTCCAAGAAATTTATTTTAATTTTACAGATCAAAGATATTTCGTATTTTGATATTTCGTTTTTAATATTTTTTTCCTTTACTCTTTTTATCTTCTTTGTATCCAACGAGATAATTAAATTATTTGCTTTACCTGATGAGGTATCTATTATTATGCTATTTTTGATTTTAAAATTTACCCTTTTGTCTCCTGAAGTATTTATTTCTTTAATACTAAAATTTTTTGTTTCTAAATTATCTAGAACTTTATATCCGCAATTTGACAAACTAAAAAAAAGGGCAATTAGAAAGGACTTAATTAAAATTATTTTCATTAATTCTTTATAATGTAGTTTATAATTTTATTCTTCACAAAAATAGTTCGTAGAATTTTTTTATCTGCGATATGTTTATTTGCTTTTGCAGATTTTTTAACTAAAATACTAACATCAGCTTCTTCGAGGTTTCTCTCTATATTTATAACGTCTCTAGTTTTTCCATTTACCTGGACTACCATTTTTGTTCCCACGCTTTCAATAATTCTTTTGTTAACCTGCGGCCATTGATTAAATTCTTTGCAATTTAAATTTGCTAAGCATTCGTAAGCAATATGAGGTGTGAAAGGAATCATTAATTTCATTATTTTTGTCATATTTAAAACTAGAGTTTTATTATTTATTCTCAATTTTAAGGAGTCACTAAAATATCTGTAAATCTCATAGAATTGAGCAATCGCTACATTAAATTGGAAATTTTTTATAGCATTATCTATTTTGTAAACACTGAGATCTATTTTATTCTCAAAAGATTTTTGTTTTTCTTCATCTGCTTTTGCTTCTGTTTTATTTAAAATTGATTGATTTAAGTTCCAAATTTTCTGAAGAAATTTGCTTGATGAAACCACACCAGCATCAGACCATTGGACATCTTTTTCTGGAGGACTATCTGATAGGATAAACCATCTTACTGAGTCAGCACCATAATTTTTAATCATAGTTTCCGGATCTACCGTATTCTTTTTTGATTTAGACATAGACTCCGATGGTCCAATTGTAACTTTGGATTTATCAGATATTTTTAAAGCTTTTTTTTCTGATGTTTTCTCAACTTCAATTGGATCTAACCAATTTCCTTTAAGATCTTTATAAGTTTCATGGCACACCATTCCTTGAGTAAATAAATTTTTAAAAGGTTCTGAGCATTCTATTTGACTATTAGTTTGCTTAATTGCTTTCATAAAAAAACGAGAATAAAGCAAGTGAAGAATTGCATGTTCTATCCCTCCAATATATTGGTCAACGGGCATCCAATAATTCGTTTGTTTTTTATCAAAAGGGTATTCTTCATTTTTAGGAGAGCAGAATCTTAAAAAATACCAAGATGAGTCTACAAATGTATCTAAAGTATCGGTTTCTCTTGTTGCTGGCTTACCTGTCTTTTTGTGGGTCGTTTTTTTCCAATTTGGATGGTTGTCTAGTGGATTTCCTGAAGAATTTAAATCCGCATCCTCTGGAAGTACAATTGGCAGTTCACTTTTATCTACTGGGACAACTGAACCATCTTCAAGATAAATCATTGGTATCGGGCATCCCCAATATCTTTGTCTGGATATCCCCCAGTCTTTTAATCTGAATAAAGTTTTTTTTTCTCCAATTTTTTTTTCTTCAATTTTATTGATTATAGTTTTTTTTGCCTCATCTATATTTAGGCCATTTAAAAAATCGGAGTTAATAATTTTACCAGCTCCAGTGTATGCTGTCTTCATTTTTTCACCTATTACAGAATTATCTTTTTCAGAAACTACTTTTATAATTGGAAGTTTGTATTTTTTAGCAAAATCAAAGTCTCTTTGATCATGGGCGGGGCAACCGAAGATCGCTCCATTTCCATAATCCATCAAAACAAAATTTGCTACGTATATTGGTAGTTTTTTATTTTTTATAAAAGGATGCTCGGCAAATAATTCTGTATCAAAGCCTAATTTTTCAGCATTTGCTAGCGCTTCCTCCGTGGTTCCTATTTTAGAGCACTCCTTTAGAAATTTATCAAATTCTGGTTTTTTATTAAAATTTTTACAAATTGGATGATCTGCAGATATGGCAATAAAACTTGCTCCAAAAATAGTATCAGGTCTAGTAGTAAATATTCTTAAGTTTGTTTTAAGATCTTTAATTTTAAAATCTAGCTCACAACCGATTGATTTACCAATCCAATTTTTCTGCATAAGTTTAACCTTATCCGGCCATCCATTAAGACTTTCTAAATCTTTTAGAAGTTGATCTGAAAATTTTGAGATATTAAAAAACCACTGTGATAATTTTTTTCTTTCAACTATTGCATTAGATCTCCAACCTTTGCCATTTATAACTTGTTCATTTGCTAACACAGTTTTTTCAACTGGATCCCAATTAACATAGGTTTCTTTTCTAGACACAAGACCTTCATTATAAAAATCTATAAATAGCTCTTGCTGATGTTTGTAATAATCTTTATCGCAAGTAGATATTTCTAAATCCCAATCAATTGATAAACCCAACATTTTTAATTGTTTTTTCATTGTCTTAATGTTTTCTTCTGTCCAATTTTTAGGATTTAAATTATTGAGTCTCGCTGCATTTTCAGCCGGTAAGCCAAAAGAGTCCCACCCCATAGGGTGTAAAACGTTAAAACCATTTAAAAATTTGTAACGGGCTATAACATCACCAATAGTATAATTCCTTACATGACCCATGTGAATTTTGCCAGATGGGTAGGGAAACATTTCTAAGCAGTAAAATTTTTTTCCATCTTTATTACGAAGTTTAGAAGAACTAAATTTTACTTGCCATTTTTTTTCAATTGCTTGAAAGTTTACTCTTTCCATTAAAAATTTACTTTTTCTTTTTCTTTTTAGACTCTTTTTCTAGCAAAGCAGCTTTTTTAAGTATAGTGGAATGTAATTCTTCTCTGATTTTTGTATTAGATAATAAGATTACTTTACAATTTAAGTTTGAAGAACAGGTTTTTTGATGAACAATCACCTTTAAGCTTTCACTTCTTACTTCATTGGCTAAAAATCTTAGTGATATCTTGATCGATTCCTTTGCAGAATTGCTATCTGAATACCAATCTGTAATAATTATACCGCCAGAGTAATCTACAGTTGTTAGTGGAAGAAAATCTAAAGTTTCGAGTGATGCTCTCCACATTGGATTAGAAGTACTAAATTCATATGTAGTTGTACCCATTCGTCCCTTCATCAATCCACCAACAGAAACACCTTTTCCTTCTTCGAGATTTTTTCTCGCCTTAGCTTTTGACCCGTCAGGCATTTGTCTTTGATCAACTTTTTTAAATCCCCCGCATGAAGTAAGAACTACCAAGACCAATATAATTGCTGTTTTTAATGGGAATTTAGACATAAGATTAATCATAAATTTTACAAATATATTCAAATATAGTGCCAATTATCCTATTATCACTATTTATTTGGGTTTTTTAGTGTTTTATATTGTTGTAAATTTACAACACCTAATAAAAAAAACCCTATTAAATATACTTATTAGACAGTTTAGACCAATTATTTGATAATAATTCAACATTATTATTAATAATAATTAACAATAAAGGAAAAACATGAAAAACATAACTAAAACATTACTTGTGTTAGTTTCTGCTTTCTCTATTTCTTTTGCTGCTACAGCAGGCGAACTTTCAGTTTCAGGTTCAGCTAAAGCATCATACGTAATAGGTGGATCAACT
>MDSV01133957.1_pt1 | contig 11579 bp, 11 predicted proteins | sample 810851 | NCBI WGS metagenome assembly MDSV01 (sample SAMN05326640, study PRJNA326480) | marine metagenome | isolation source: seawater | place: Atlantic Ocean: North East | collected 2012 | reverse complement strand
TTTGAATCCGTCGCGTCTACCAATTCCGCCATAGGGGCAAGATTATTAGTTATAAATTAATTTATTGTTTTTAAAAATCAAAAAGAATTTTCTTTACTTACATTTTAAATCTATTGGTTGAATTGATGTTAGTATAACACTTACTTTTTGTTTTAATATTAACTCACATATTTTATCTTTAGAATTAACGGTAAATAAAAAAAATTGATGAGGTTTAAAATAACGTTTTATTATCAAAAAACTATCTATCGAAACGCTTATATATTCAAATCCAAAAATATTTGTTAAATATTTTATTAAAAATAGGTAAGTTTTATTCTTAAATATTATTGGAAAATTGAAAATGACATTAACATCTTTATCTTGTAAAAACTTTAGTTTTAAAATGTTTTGACCTTCAATAAATACTTGATTTTTAATACCAATATATTTTAATTTTTCTTTTAAAACTTTAAGGTCTGAAAACTTAATATCCGATAGGTTTTTTAAATCTAACCATAATTTTTTATTTTTCGCATATAAAATATCATCTAAAGTTGGTAAATCATTTGTTAAAGGATGATTATGTGTAATAAAAAATTGTCTATAATTTTTACTAAAATAAACATCAAGTTCGACACCTTTCCATCTATCTTTATTAATTTTAAAAAAAATTTCTTCAAGATTTTTAGAATAACTTTGCCCCCTATGTAACCATAACTCTGTGTTTAAGATTTGTTCAGAAAAAACTTTTGAACTAAAAAAAAAAATTAATATTAAAATGATAAGATTTGGTGTTTTCAATATTTTACTCTAATGTTTTAAATTTAATTTGTTTGTTAAATCTTTTATTCAAATTACCATAAAATAGTTTAGTTCTTTCTCTTTGAGGAAGCTTTATTTCGAAGCCCATCTTTGAAATTATAAAATCATATAAATTAAGATTACTTTTTATATTTATAGGTTTGTTAATATTATTTTTATAATATAAAATTGGTATTTCCCACTCTTCAATCTCAGGATTAGTCGAATTACAGTGCGAAAGTTTTTTTCTTTTAAGATATTGTCCGTGATCAGATAAATAAATTATATCATTATTTTTTTTAAATTTAGAAATCAGATCTTTTAAAAAGTTAATACTATTTTCTTTTATGCTGTAGGTATAAACTAGGTTTTTATCACTATTTTTATGTAGATTAAATTTATTTAGATCAAACTTATTAAAATAAGGAAAGTGAGAACCATTTTTAATTACAACTATAAATTGATTATCTTTCTTAGAAGATACATCAATTAATTTTTTTAATAAAATTTTATCTCTTTCTTTCTCATTCAAATGATTAAAGAAATATTTTTCATCAATACTGCTAAGTTCTTTAATAGTTTGTAAGTACTGATAGTTACCAAGCTTTTCTTGAGCTGAAAAATATAAAGTCTTATAGTCAGCTTCTTTTGCTTGTAACCATAAATTTTTTCTTAAAACTATACTGTCTTGATTTACTTTTATTCCATTCATTAAAGAAAAAACAGCTTGAGCACTACAATTATGAATAGAATGAAATTTTTTAAGATGTTTAAAGTTTTGATCAACGTTTTTTTCTAAATTTTTTGCTCTACGAAAATACTCATAAGAAACACTTTCATCAATGATCAAAATTATATTCTTTTGTTTAAAATTGGCATTAAATGTTGGGTTTTCCCCAGAATATTTAAAATTTTCACTAAAAAAAATTAAGGGCAGTGGAATTAAAACTTGGAGTTGTGAAGGTAGTCCTTGAGTTGCAAACCCTCCTCTTTTAATAGAAATAGTAAAAAGAAGAGATAAAAATATTAAGGAAAAATAAATTTTTTTTTTACTATAAAAATTTAAATTTTTAATTCCATAAATAAGTACTAAAAAACCAAAAACAAATATAAAAAAATTGATTAAAACTTCATTTTTATAACTCAAAATCAAATTTACCCATGAACTTTTATTTAAAATAGCAATCTCAATATCATTAATATTAATGATATTGCCAGAGATATCGTAAAAAAATTGGCTAATAAAACTTGATATAAGAAAGACTAAACCAAGACTTACCCTAACAGAAATATTTTTTATGGAGAAAAATACAAAATAAAAAAAAAAAAAGATTAATGATACACATGAAAAAAAAAATAGTTTAGATAAACTATTATGACCTATGTCTATAAAAAGAACTTGAAATAGATTCCTGTTACTTAGTATCAAATAAACAAAAATTAGTAATAATGGAGTGTATTTTGAATATTTAGCTTTTTCCATAAAATTGAGCCTTTATTAAACAACAGAATTATTATTCTAATTTTTTATTTCAAAAAAAATTTTTACTCATTGTGTGTTATGTCTTTAAGATAAAAGTATACTTTAATTAAATTTATTTCAGCTAAGAGTACTTTAATTCGCAATTAATTTTTCATCAAACAAAATGTGATAAAAATCTAAATTTTTTAATCAAACATAAAGTTTTAAATCAGGCTTTTAAAAAACGTCAAACTATATAATATATTAGGTATTTTGTTGTCCGTGGTGAAAAATTCAGTAGTACAATCTTTTTATAACACTATACAATATCCGGAACCTCTATTTTCCTCTGAAAAAATTAAAAACTTTACAAAAACAAATAAAAAGGATTATCGTCAGACATATCAAAAATTTATAATTAAAAATAAAAAAAAATTTGTTATCCGTCATCGAATTAATGATCATTATCTTCAGCCTGAAAATGCTAAAATTTCTATTGCAGATTTTGGATGCGGTACTGGAAATAATGCAATTATTCTTGCTTCAATTTTTCCAAATGCAAATATTCATTGCTATGATATCGCCGATAATAGTTTAAAACATTTACAACAAACTATTAATATTCTTGATCTTAAAAATATAACTTTATTTAAGCGAGATCTGATGAAAGATAAACTTAATTATAGTTATAATATGATCTTTTCATTAGGGGTTATGCACCACACTGTTAGCATACAAAAAACTTTTAAAAATATTACCTCCACTTTAAAAAAAGGTGGAATAGGTACATTTTTTTTATATCATAAGAATGGTAAATTTTACGAAACTTTGGCCAATAAGTTAGTTCTCACTCTTGCTAAAAATAACAACCAAAAACTGGAAATAATAAAAAATGTAGGACTTGATAGAAAGAAATTATCTGCAAAGCTTGTCAATCTATATGATATTCTTCTTGATAGCTCAAAAGTTTTATCAATTTCAGGAAGAATCAAATCAATAGGAATTCGTATAATAAATAAACTATTTAGATCCACTAATTTAAAAAAAGTCACATCACTAAATGCGAATTGGGATGGATTTGCCCACCCATTAGCTCAGTTTATTGATACAGAAGATATTAAGAAAACAATAGAAAACTCAAACAACGTATTGGTTGATCTATGGTTTGGCGATGCAAACCGCATTTCAGAGCAATCAACTAAAAAATTACTCGATAATTTAGGTCTGGCAGAATATACACCTAAAAACTCCGATCAATTCATATATGCTGGAATTCAGGAAATACTAATTGCTCCACGTAAAATATATTTTTCAGTTTCTAAATTAGCTAAAGGATAAAAGTTTCCATGTGTGGCATACTCTTCTACCTTCCCAAGTCGGGATCATCTATCCCAAAAAATTTATTTACAATCTCTACTAAACTTCAAAGACATAGGGGACCAGATGACCTGCAGATAAAAAAAGTAGGCTCAGCTATGTTTGGCTTTGTTCGATTATCTATAGTTGATTTAAGCAATGCAGCGCATCAACCTATAAAATTCAATAACATAACTGGAGTAATTAATGGTGAATTATATAATTATATTGAGCTAAAAGAGGAACTTCAAAAATTAGGTTATACTTTTAAAAGCAATGGTGATTCTGAGGTCTTTATGGCAGCTATTTCTCATTGGGGAATTAATATTGCCTCGAAAAAATTTAGAGGAATGTATGCAGCAGTAATATATGATTCTCAAGCTAATAGTTATTCAATTATTCGTGATCGTTTTGGTATTAAGCCGTTATACTATTTTGAAAATGAAGGAAAATTAATTATTTCCTCAGAAATTAAGTCTATATTGAGCCTTCTTAACATTCCACCTTCTATAAAAAAAAGAACCATTCACAATTTTATCTATAAAGGATTTCTGGATAATGATCTAAATACCTTTTATTCAAATATTTTTAAGTTTCCTCCAGCAAGCCATGCAACTGTAGTTTCAAACAATAGTTTAAAATTTATTAAATATTGGCAGCCAGAGTTTTCTGAGAGTAAAATTTTTGATCCAGATGAGCTCTTTGAAATTTTAGATGAGACAATGAATATTCATCTTCGATCTGACGTTAAAATCTCTTTAGCTTTGAGTGGGGGGATAGACAGCACAATAATTTCAAAGTATGCAAGTAAAATTAAACATGTAGATTTTATAAGTACTTCCCACTCTTCTTCTGGCATGTATGGTAAACAATCTACAGAAGCCGGAGAAATTGAAAAAAAAAACATTGATAAAACTGTTTCCTATTATGGCCTCAAGCATAGATATGTAAATACAAATGATACTGAAAAGATTGATACATTAAAACAAATCCTGGAAAAACTTGACGAACCCATTAAGTCTGCAACAACTATTTATCAATTTGGCATACGTAAGGCAGCAGCTGATAGTGGAAGTAAGGTAATGTTAACTGGAGATGGTTCAGATGAAATTTTTGCTGGATATCCTAAATGTATCCCCCCTTACATGGCAGACTTGATTTCGTCTCATCAATATTTTTACTTTTTAAAAAGTAGCGTAATGCTATCCCACTTTTACGGTTTCTCACCTCTTCAACTTATTGTTCACACAATTCGTTATTTGCGCCAAACTAGTCAATACAATAATTATCTAAAAAAAATGCTTATGGAGCGTTTATTTATTTCTCCAATGCCTTATTGGTTAAGAATAGAAGATGGAATATCAAGTGCCGTATCTTTGGAAACTCGTGTCCCATTCATTGATCACAAGCTTTACGATTATGCTTCATCTGTCAAGTTTCAATCTTTTCTTAAATGCGGGAAAAATAAAACTATGTTACGACAAGCAACAAAAAGACTACTACCACCCCATATTAACAACCAATCAATAAAGATGGGTCGCCCAGGGAATGAAAATAGTTTAATTTTTGGTACTTGGAAAGAAACTGCAGTTAATATTTTTAAAAATGATAGATCCTTTTTACTTCCAGATGATAATGTCGAAAAATATATTTTAGATAGTAACGATGGTAAAAATGTTCGTTTTTGGTTTCGTGCTTTTCTTGCCCACTACTGGATAAAATTACTTAAAGAAAAACACACGAATCTGATTATTAAATAAACTTTTAATATGTAATTCTTTTTATTCAAGAGGCCACTAGAAGCCTTATGTATCGGTCGTGTACAACAATTCCACCACAGGGGCAGGGAATATAATATTCAACTTTTACATTTTAATGTTATAACGTAAAGGTGAGAAAAATATATGATAATATTATGAATCGTAGCGTAAAGCTGTGTGAAAAAAAAAATTCAGAATTTTATCTTTATTTTATTTCATTTATTGAATCTATTTTTTTTCCAATTCCAACGGATGTTTTTTTATTTCCCTATATTTTAGCAAAAAAAAAAAAATATCTTAAAATAGCAATTAATATTACAATTTTCTCAGTGTTAGGAGGGGTGATTGCTTATTTTCTAGGTTATTTTTTATGGAATATAATTTCACCAACCCTGTCTGAACATTATCCAGGGTTCATTTTAAAGTTAAATAATTTTACGAATCAATATTTAGAGGTTGGAATTATTTTGGTTGTAATTGGGGGATTTTCTCCATTTCCTTATAAAATAACTTGCGTTGGTTCAGGGATAATTGGAATCAATATTTTTATTTTTATATTTTTCTCTTTATTTTCAAGATTCTTGAGATTTTTCTTTGTATCATTTTTTGTTTACAAGTATGGTGAAAAAACACAAATAATAATTGGTAGATATATAAATTTAATAAGCCTAATGTTCATTACGCTTTTTGTAGCTTATTTAATTTATCTTTAAAAATGAAAAAAATTTTAAAATAATTTACATTGTAATTGAGAATATGAATCATTTGAAACAAATAACTAACAATAAAATATGCCAAATATCTTTATTGAGCGCATTGGTAGTTTTTTTAGCCTACATTGTAGAAGTATTTGCTAAGGTTCCTCCTTGTGAATTATGCATTTATCAAAGAATTCCGTATTTTCTTGTAGTTTTTTTGGGTGTTATATTTTTCATTTTAAAAAAAAAAACGGTATTTCTTTTTTTAACACTAATTCTTTTTATCATTAATTTTTTACTTTCATTTTTTCATAGTTTGGTAGAAAGAGGGTTTGTTAATTATAATAGTAGTTGTACTTCTAATAATAATAACTTTGAAGATATTGAATCTCTTAGACAATCCCTGGAAAACACACCTATAGCTAAATGTGATGAGATAGTTTTTTCCGTGATGGGATTTTCTTTAGCAAATATTAATCTGATAATTTTAACTTTTTTTATTTTTGTTAATATATTATTTATAGTAAAAAAATGAAAAAACTTGATCAATCAATAAGACAAATTATTAGAGTAAATCACGCAGGTGAATTTGGTGCCCAAAAAATTTATAGTGGTCAGATAAAATATTTAAAAAATACTAGATTAAAAAAAAAATTACAAAAAATTTCTAAAGAGGAAAAAATTCACTTTGATTACTTCAATGAGCAGATTCTTAAATATAGGGTTAGACCAACATTAATGAGTCCGTTGTGGAGTTTTCTAGGAAATACAATTGGTGCAATTAGCTCCAGGCTTGGGGAGGATTATGTAAATGCGTGTACAGAATCAGTAGAAGAAATCATAGTCGATCATTATAAAAAACAAATAACTTTTTTGAATAATAAAAAACTTAAAAGTGATCTAAAAAAAAAAATTGAAAAGTTTTGCAAAGAAGAAGATGCGCACAGAAAAGATGCTTCACATTCTAGTACTCAAAGAGATAATCTTGCTATCCAAATGTTTAAGAGACTTACGAAGTTTGGGACTAAAGCTGCTATTGAAATTTCGAAAAGAATCTAGCTACGGTTCTAGCTCAGAATCCCAGTAAAGAAAATCATTCCAACTTTTATGCAAAAAATTTGGGGGGAAAAGTTTGCCAATTTCTTTTAATTCATAATTATTTGGAACATAAGGTTTTTTATTTAGCTTAAGGTCTATTTTAGAAACTAATTTATTACCCTTGAATGTATTGCAACGTCTACAAGATGTAACAACATTATCCCAGGTTGTTTTACCTCCCCTAGATCTTGGAATGACATGATCAAAAGTAAGGTGTTCTACTTTGAAACTTTTAACACAATACTGACATGTAAATTTATCCCTCAAAAAAACGTTAAATCTAGTGAAAGCAACCTTATCTGGCAATGGTACATAGTCTTTTAATGAAACCACACTAGGAAGTTTAAGTTTTATAGATGGAGACCTAACCAATTGATCGTATTCTGAGACGACGTTAACTCGTTCCAAAAACACTGCTTTTAGAGCATCCTTCCACGACCAAGTTGATAAAGGAAAGTAGCTAAGAGGTTGATAGTCAGCATTGAGCACTAATGCTGGACAGCTGTTTGAAGCTAAAGACATATATCGATTATATTGTGTTTTTTTTAAAAGTTTAAATATAAAAAAATTTCTTAATAAAACTCTCTCCTATACTTATACCTTTTTCATCAATTCCATGACCTAATAAATCACTTAAATTGTAATCAATTTCAAATCCTAAATTACTTAATTTATCATAAGCCTTTATGGTAAATTCATAATTTATTACTTCATCATTCTTACCATGATATAGAGTAATTGGAAATTTAGATAAAACATCATTATCAAAACTTTCATCCTCAAATAAAAGTCCTGAAAATCCAACTATTCCCCCACATTTAAACTTTCTTTTACAAAGGTGGTATAGAGCCATCATTGTCCCTTGAGAAAAACCCACAAAAAAAATTTTATCATTTGCTAAGTTGTAATTCTTACAAACACTATCAATGTAAAAATTCAAATAAGGTCCTGCAACTTTTAAACCTTCTCCAATTTTTTCTGGAGCAATAGATGTCAATTCAAACCATTGGAATGATTCACCACCCCATGGGCATTCGAAGGGAGCATTAGGTGATAGGAAAATGGTATTAGGAAGATTTTTTTTCCAAATGTTTCCAATTTCAATAAGATCTTTTCCATTCGCGCCGTAACCATGCAAAAAAATTACTGCATTATCAATTTTTTTTTCTGGGTTTATTTTATAATCTTTAAGTTCTTTGCTCATTGCCTAGTAATTTTTCTAGTTCTAAAATACCTTTTTTAGAAAATAAATCATTCATATTTCTTAAAAAAAAATCAGCTATTGGTATGATGCAGTTTGGTTTTAAAGTGTTTGATTCTAAAAGTTTATAAATTTCAAAGGCATCTTCAGAGATGAAGCTGTCAACTTCCCCATCTATATTACTGAAATTTTTATTTTCTACTTTTAAGTGATAATTGAAAATTATTCCAGAATGAATATTATCTTGATGTTCGTGAAAATAATTTACAGTCGCTCCCTTCACAAGATTTTTTTTCAAAATTTTTCTTATACCAGCTTCTTCAAAAGCTTCTTTTTTCAAATTATCTAAAATAGAAATTCCTATTGGTTGTCCTCCAGCGAATAAATTGTCATAATATCCCGGAAAATCGTTAAGCTTTTGTGACCTTTTAGCGAAATGAAAAATTACTCTATCTTTTATAAGGCTCCACGCATTTCCGTGGATTCCATATTGCGGTAAACCCAAAATTGAAAGAAGTTTTCTGTCTACCTCAAAAATATTATTAATTCCAAACGGCCTATTGTGATAAAAATTAAGTTTTGGTTCTAGAGAATTAAAATTGAATACCGGACAAATTTCATTATTTTCAATTCTAATATTTGCAAATTCTGATCTATTTTTTAGCTTTGAAAATAAAGACTGTCCCTCAATATGGTTCGTATTTAGAGAGATAGATTCTAGGAAACCTCTGTATTTTTTATTGATCCAACCTATTTTTTTTTTTTTTATGAATTATTGGTAAGTAATTATCTAATTTGTAATTAAAAAGGTTGCGGAGGAGCTCTATCGTTAATTCAAGAGTTTTTTTTTACTCATTACAATCTCTAATAATTTTCACTAAATTTGACATAATTTCTTCAATCCTAAAATCTTTTGGAGTAAAAACAGCTTTTACACCAATTGATATTAATTTTTTTTCATCTACTGGAGGAATAATACCTCCAACAACAACGGGTATTTTTGAACAATTATTTTTCTTTAAAAGCTGAACAATTTTTTTAACAAGATGTACGTGAGAACCTGAAAGGATTGACAACCCAATCATATGCACACTCTCTTCAATTGAAGCACTAACCAATTGTTCAGGTGTAGATCTTATTCCATCATAAACAACTTCAAATCCTATATCTCTAGCTCTTACTGCAATTTGCTCAGCTCCATTTGAATGTCCATCAAGCCCAGGTTTACCAACAATAATTTTGGGACGTCTTTTCATTTTTTTTGTTAATTTTTCCACTTGTTTTTGTAAACTTTCAATCTCTTCATTCTTAATTTTTTGTTTTTGAATATTTGATGAAACAATACCTGTTGGTGCTCTGTATTCACCAAAAACCTCACGCATAATATTAGACCACTCACCAGTTGTAACCCCGGCGTGTGCGCATTTTATTGATATATCCATTATATTATTATTTTCAGTGGCTTTGTGTCTCAGATCTTTTAGAAGTCTACTAACTAATTTATTATCTCTTTTTTTCTTCCAATTTTGAACATTTACAATTTGTTTCTTTTCCGAGTTTTCATCTACCTTCATAAAACCACCGTCATTTTCATTGGTGAGTGGAGATTTTTCTCCTTCTGAAAAACAATTTACTCCTACAACTCTTTGTACTCCGTTTTCGATTGATTTCTGTCTTAGTGTTTGAGATTCTACAAGTTTACTTTTCATATAACCTTTTTCAATAGCTTCAACTAAACCACCTAATTCATCAATTTTCTTTAGTTCATTGTAAGCGGATTTTTTTAACTTTTTTACTTTTTCATTAATAACTTTTGAACCCATAAGTACGTCATCATATTCTAATAAATCTGTCTCAAAGGCCATAATTTGTTGAAGTCTCAAACTCCATTGTTGGTCCCAAGGTCTTGGTAATCCTAATGCCTCATTCCAAGCAGGTAGTTGAACAGCTCTTGCTCTTGAATTTTTTGCTATTACTACGGGAAGCATTTGAATGAGAATTCTGTATACATTATTCTCAGGTTGAGTTTCTGTTAATCCAAGAGAATTTACCTGCATGCCGTATCTAAATCTTCTAAATTTTTTCTCACGAACTTTAAATCTTTTTTTACAAATTTCGTCCCACATCTCTGTAAAAGCTATCATCTTTGATGTTTCTGTTATTAAACGCATCCCTGAATTTACAAAAAAACTTATTCTTCCAACTATTTTTTCGAATAATTCTTTGCTGATTTTGGCATTATTTGAGTAATTCTCTATTACTCCTATTGCAGTTGCCAGGGCAAATGATAGTTCTTGTTCAGGTGTAGCACCAGCCTCCTGAAGATGATAAGAGCAAATATTTATAGGGTTCCATTTCGGGATTTCCTTTGTTGTGTATTCAATCAAATCTGTTGATAATTTTAAGCTTGGTTTGGGAGGGAAAATATATGTACCTCGAGACAAGTATTCTTTGGTAATGTCATTTTGCGTTGTTCCTGATAAAAGCTTTTTTTTTGTTCCTTGCTTTTCTGCTGTTGCAATATACAGGGATAACAACCAAGTTGCTGGAGCATTTATTGTCATCGAAGTGTTCATTTTTTCTAAAGGTATTTTATTGAATAACTCTTCCATGTTTCCAATGTGACTTATAGGAACACCGACCTTTCCTACTTCACCTTTTGCTAAAACGTGGTCTGAGTCGTATCCAGTCTGAGTAGGGAGATCAAAAGCTACAGAAAGACCCGTTTGACCTTTTTCCAAATTTTTCCTGTATAAAGAATTAGACGCTTTTGCTGATGAGTGTCCAGCATACGTTCTAATTAACCAGGGTTTATCTTTAATTTGATGCATAAAAACTGTTAATTAATACTAATTTTACCATTGAACAAGAAAATTATGTATTTTTTTAAAATAAGTGGTATAAAACCTTTTTTAAATTATCACAGAGGAAGTTATGACTGCAAAGAAAATTTATGAAATTGGTGAGATACCTCAAATGGGTGAAGTTCCTGAGGAAATGTATGCTTGGGTAATAAGGGAAGATAGACTCGGAGTTCCCGAAAAGGCAATGCAAATAGAAAAGATGCCTGTCCAAAAACCTGGTAAAGACGAGGTGTTAGTAATGGTGATGGCGGTTGGAATTAATTATAACAATGTATGGGCATCTCAAGGGATTCCTATTTCTGTAATAGGAGAAGATACAGGTTATCACATCGGAGGATCTGACGCATCGGGCATTGT
>MDSV01096697.1_pt1 | contig 11580 bp, 16 predicted proteins | sample 810851 | NCBI WGS metagenome assembly MDSV01 (sample SAMN05326640, study PRJNA326480) | marine metagenome | isolation source: seawater | place: Atlantic Ocean: North East | collected 2012 | reverse complement strand
CTGTTGAAAGTATTTTACAAGTGATTGAGAACCAATAAGATACAATGTGAATTTAGAATCATTCTAAATAAGAAAAGCCCCAAGGCGCGTATGCGCGTATGCGCGTGTACATGCCTGCGTGTGACGTACGTGCGCGACGTGTGTGTGCGTATGCGTATGCGGGTGCATGTGTGCGCCTGCGGGCCTATGTGCGTGTGCCTGTGAGCGTGTACGGGGGTGTGCGTGTGTGTGCCCATATAGGGGGGATGAGTCACAGATAAAAAGAATAGGGGGGGACTGTCCGTAGCTTCTGGACAACGACTTGACGTCGCAGACCTAACGCCATGCTTCAACCAATCGGTGTAACTAACTGAGTCCCAAGGCTGTACAAAAAAGCTAAAAATCTGCGCGCAAATGCCAAAAAGTCGCCGTACTCGTGCGCGCGCATGCGTTTGGGTGCGCGCGTCCGCACGCTGTGGTGCTACATAATCCCCACCCTACCTATGACTCACCACTTTTTTCAGGGTTCTGGATCATTGATTAGGAAAAGCAGCCACCCTTCTTTCATGTTAACCCTTTCATTTTCAATGCTTTGCAGTATTTGCTTAAAGTAAAGCTTCAATCTTGACTTTATAGATTTTTCTTTATACCTTTACGAAATCAAAGCGATTTAAAACGGAACATGCAAGAGTTTTTTGGTGCGTGTACGCACTGAATCCTTTATTTTTTTATGGAGCGAGGGCAGTAGTACCATTAAATATAGGGAAATGAAGTCCATAAAGAAGGGATATCAGAAAGGGAGTCCTGAGAGCGATAGGCCTTTCATATTTGTAGATTCAGGGGAGATTACCATGAGGGATGTACCGCATCCCGTCGTGGGAATCGACAACAAGGGGAACACGAAGATTATGATGCCAGGTGGTGAGTATTCTTTCCCTGGAAGTTCTGTAATAGAAATCCCCATCAAGTCCAAGGGGAAAGGCTTCTCTCTAGTTAAGAAGGCGAATCTTGGTATGAGGACAGTTGTGGGGGATCCTATCAAGCATCCAGACAAGGTTAGGGCTCTAGGGTTGAATGATGAGACGATATACGTACCAGCTGGGGAGGGTCAGCTCGATGATCCTGAAAACTATTTGAATCTAGAGAAGTTAGATCAGATTGTCCAGGCCCCATACGCAAATGCTTCTATTCCTTTCTATCAGTTTAGGGATATGGTGAGGACTGTTGAGGCTGGTCCTAACTCTAAAGACCCATATACTCAGATACAGTTTGTAAATACTGATGACGGGCCACAACCCGTCCGAAGAGAGTTGCAGCCTGAATATGGGACGGGGGCGTATCAGTTTGATTATGAAACAGCCAAGACTGCATACAACAGATTGAAGCAGATAGCAGACAAAAGGGATATGGACTACCCCTTAATCACTGATGAAGAGTTGATGTACCCCTCTGAACTTGCACCAGAGCTTCAAGACATGCTATTTACTGCACACTTTGCCAAGGACTTAGGGTCTTCAGTAGAGCAGGTTTTGACCGATCCATCTTACTGGGCAGAAAACTGGTACAAGGGCCACTATAAGGGCGATGATGAATCAAGGTTTCATCACTTCAAGGACATTCAATCAGCATCTAGCCGTTAAATAATATATAGTATATTTGCCCTATGGCAACACTAACAGTAACTATTACTGAAGCGGTCACACTCAACGGTGCTTCTCGTGGGTCTACAAACACCCATACCGAGACAGTAACTCAGATTGACCACAGGATAGTTAGTTGCTTGCACTCAGCGGAGCAAACGGTTCTTCTTTTTGATTCTGCAGTAGCCGCTGGTACCATTAAGGATGCTACCATCGACTACTTGAGAATGACCAACCTTGACTCCACCAACTTTGTTACCATTAGAGTTAGGGGGAACAATGAGGAATACTTTGTAAAGCTCGAAGCTGGAGACAGCTATATCTTGAACAACCAATCTATGGATGCCAATGCCACTGGCGGGGCTTCCGTTTCTTTAAACAATATTGATTCAATAGGCATTCAGGCTGATACTTCCTCTTGTGATGTCGAAATTTTTGCAGCAGCATGAACACAATGAAAAAAAACAACTCCTACGCAATGGGAGGAAAGCTCAGCAAGCAAGAGGCCAAGCTTCTTAAAATGCTGATGACCAAAGCAATGGGCGAAGAAGGCATGCGAGTCATGCAGGAAAGCGGAAGAGCACCTAGTATTCTTCAAAGAATAGTAGACGAAGCCAGCCAAATTGGTGCTGGGGTCAGTGGCGTCCTGAGTGGCGAAGGATTTTCCGAACCATACTCAGCGAAAGAAGCAGAAGATAGAGCTAGAAGTGCTGCTGGACAGGCTGGAAGGACTGACGCAGCCCTTGCTGGTCTTGCCGCTGCGTATGATGAGCTTGTTGAAGATGATAGAGCTCAAAGCAGACTCGTTTCTGGCGCGACCGCAGATCCAGGATCTAGGTTTGAGAAAGCTTTTGATCAAGCCAGAATGACTGATGCAGAAAGAGAAGCTCTTCGCCAGCAGCGACTGATTGACGCAGGGCGGATGACGGAGGGCCAACTTGAGCAAAGAGGAGGAGGCGCCAAAGACCTTCTTACGCTTCTTGAAAAAGGCAACATCAAGGGAGTTGATGAACGCTTCCTAAAAAGTAAGGCTATTGAGGAGCAGAGGCGCATAGATCGAGAAAAAGGAATTGGCATGCGGAGAGATTACTGAGCGTAGTTTGTTTACACAAAATAAAAAAGCCCCCGAAAGGGGGCTTTTTGTTTGATTAATATTTACGTTCACATAAGAGGCTGAAAGTCTTCATTGATATTGATCGCCCCATTTGATGTTGTTGTGAAGTAACCATCGGCATGCTTGATAGCCATGTCGTTGTCAATAAGGCTGTCTACCCACTCTTCATCAAAGTACAGAAGCACCGAACCATTTTTCTCACCTTCGGAGATAGACTGAATCAAGTATACACCTCTGTACTGTGGGAAGAACTTTGCAGTTGTAAATCCTTTGTCATCACTTACTGAGTGAAAGATTTCTGTTTCGATAGTATTGGTGAGTCCCAATGCAAGAAGACTGTCAAACTCCTGGATGGTTACATCTTTGTACCTAATAAAACGCACATCACTCATAGGGGTGTCTGAGCTTACTGTTTGAACAAGCGAGGGGTAGACGGAATGTTCTTGATCGTACAGAACTCCTGGAATGGTGGCTGCGATTATAAACCCAAAGATGACTGCGCAAGATGCGGCTGCAATCCCGATAGCCTTGAGTGCGGTAATTAGTGACTTGTTCATTTTTTAAGGTATTAAAGGGTTAATTTAAAATTCGTAATTTTGACGTGTGTCTACACCTATAACGACTTGGATTCTTCTATTATTGTGCAGTCACAATAAGACCACTAAATGAAGCTATCAAAAAACTTATCTTTGTCTGAATGTCTTCGCAGCAAAACAGCTGTAAGGCTTGGCATAACAAACGAACCTCATGATGACTGGGTTGTCGAAAATTTACAAGCGACTGCAGAAAACGTATTTCAGCCTTGTCGCGAACATTTCGGAGTTCCTATATACGTATCGTCAGGCTATAGATCGCCTGAACTCAATAAGGCGATCGGTGGCTCTTTACGTAGCCAACACATGGAAGGCCGCGCACTCGATCTTGACTGTGACGTGTTTGGAAAAATTACAAACGCTGAGCTCTTCGGATACATCAGAGAAAATCTGGAGTTCGATCAAATGGTTTGGGAGTTTGGTGACGAAGACAATCCTGACTGGGTTCACGTTTCTTACATTCACGGTGGTGCTAATCGCAAGAGGTGTTTGCGGGCTTGCAGAGACGATAATGGAAAAGTGTACTACCAAGTAATGTATAAGCAGCTATGAGAGAAGAAGAGTTTGAAGACATCAGCTTTCTTGATCAAGACAAGCTAAAGAAGCAAGAGAGCAAGATTGAGTCTGGAGAGATAACGTGCAACCTCGATTCTCCTGAGGATTGCGAAAGCTGTAGTGGGTAATGCTAGGATTAGGCACTGATATATGTCGTTACGACTACCCCAGAACGTATGGGCCAGCTAGCGTAGAGCCATATACTGGCTCCGTAGTTTTAGACGGAACTAATGACAGGCTTGATGCCAGCAGGACAGCCTCATTTGTACAAGACTTTGGGGCTAACAGCAGCTGGAGCATTAGATTTCAGATAGAGCTCGATCAAGCCATACCAGCTACCAGTCTTTTCGTTGGCACAGTAGGGCCTGCCTCTGACTTGTTGTCCTTTGAGGTCACTGGATCTAATCATTCATCTGGGGCTGGAAACTTTAGAATTACTCACATTGTTAGTGGAACCACAGTCCTTGATATTCATTTTGACACCAATATTGCTCAGGACACTTGGACGGAGTTAGTTCTTACTTGCGACGCAAGTGGTGCCACCAGAGTGTTTGCCTGTTATCAGGATGGATCAGCAGCCACAGGCACGACCGAAACGGGGCTGAATAGTAGCTCATCAATGCTCCCTGGCTCAAGAAGTGTCAACTTAGGTACGTTTGCGAACGTTGCTTTTTATGCCTTTAAGATTGACAATATTGCTAGCTGGAGTTCTGTGCTGACCGCCTCAGAGGTGTCGGCTATTCATTCAGACCAACCGCTTCTTACATCAAATTACGGAGACTACACCTCGTCTTCAGATTTAACCACCTACTACACAATGGAGGAGGGTAGCGGAACTACAACATCAGACGTATCTGGCAACAGCGCAGACGATATCACCTTGACAAACGGCCCAACGTGGAGCTCAGACACTATGTTCTAATGAGAAAGTACGTAATCATAAACGCAGACGAAGTTGGTTCGGTAGACTTCTCTCAGGTTCTAGAAACGTCTTCAGATACTCTTCGGTATAGCCTTGATGAATCAAAAACCTTTGTGAAGTTTAATGGTGCAACGCCTTCATTTCTTGAGGGCAAGACCCAATACACCCATTCAGAAATAGTGGCTACATTACAAGATCAATCTCAGGGATGGCAAAACAGGTAAACCAATATGCACCCGCCCCTAACACGAAGCGCCCTGGAGTGCATTCTAAATCAAAGACTTCAAATCACAAGGCTTCTAAGAAGTATAAGAAGTCATACAGAGGTCAAGGCCGCTGAAACAACGAGTAAAATCGTTGAACCAAAAGACGAGCCTTCTGAGTAAGAGCATATCGCACTCTGTAATTGTACTTGGTCTCTTCTCGAAACAAGTGATCTTCCATCGTATGTGATGGGGTCATTTTATCAAAGTGTTTGTATATGTAACCTTGCTTAACTAGCTCATATACAATGCGTTCCCCTATCTTCTTTTCTGAGTATTGATACTTTTCTGCTGCGTACTTGAGAGTCCAAAACTCTAAATCGTAGGCCCAGAGCATAAACATCAATTCTTTTTCAAAGATGTCGTTCTTCTTGCAGAAGTCTACGATGTTGATTCTCAGGTCTTTAAGGAAGTTGTTTTTTACGTACCTTTGATTGAGTACGGAAAACTCTCTAAAGAGTTTCTTTTTGGCAACTTTGCTCTTAGGCATCAATTATGAGTTTCGAGATGTACGAAGATATGCAGGAGGATGGCTTCTGGTTTGAAATTCAAGAGATCTCTGGTGCTATAAACGAAATAATACACAAGTATGGTTATGAAGACAGGGTGCTTTCAAGCATCGTTGTCGGCCTGCTTACTCCTTTGAGTGAAGATCAAAGTAACATGAAGGCCTTCTTTCACCACAACCTTGATAGCGAGGGAGAAATTCAGGCTGTATGTGACTTTATGAGAGATTCTTACGAGCCCCAAGGCCCAGATCTAGATGATCTTTTAAGTGGCTTAGGGATATCACTTAATTAAAATGAACGGACTTATTAGAAAAATCATCATCGGAAGAGATCCGAAGGATGGCATGGCCTACTACGTAGGCATGAGAGCAGGGAGAGGGGAAGTGTCTACAATCATATTGGATGATAGACACATGCACCTGCATGGTAAAACTAGATACCTTGTATATATTAGCACCGAAGGATCAGAAGTCCTTTGGAAGGCAGTGGATGAAATGCCCTGCATAGTTGAATTTGATTTAAATTTTTAATGAAAAGCATGCAAGGCTTTGTCGTTGAGATCCCCAAGAAACTCAACGACACCCTAACCCTAAAGAACGGGGTTGAGCTGTACGTCGAAACTAAGTTTGATCAGTTTCGCCACAGAACCACCAGCGGTAAAGTTGTTGCTCTACCAGCTCGCCATGAAACAGATGTGCAGATTGGAGATACTCTGTACTTCCACCACCTGGTTGTAATCAATGGAGGTACTCCTTTGCCAGGGTTTGAGGATTGTTATACCGTTAGGTATGATCCCAACACGCCTACAAGTTCACACGCCATTGCTTATAGCCCTGAGGGGTCTGAAGATATCATCATGCTTTCTAAGTGGTGTTTATTAGAACACATTCAAGAGACCAAGGAGCCAGAGTCTAAGATTATAGAAACTGTCAAGCTGGTAGAAAAGCCTGTGGCTAGAGCAAAAGTCTTCAGGGCTTGCATTAACTCTAAAGAGGAGTATGGTATTGAAGAGGGCAATGTTGTCGGTATTAGGAACAAATCAGATTACAGGATAGTAATCAAAGATGTCGAATACTACAGAACTCGCCCAGACGACATGCTGTATGTAGAAGTTGACACTCATGAATAAGGACGATCTCATGGAGATTCTCGAAGAAGAGGAGTGCCTAACTGCTGATGGGTTTGATAATGCTTTAGTGGGGTGCACTTACGGGGCAAACGTAGTTGCCGTATATGACATTGATAAGATGATTGAAACTCTTATAGATGAGGGGCTTGAGTGGGTCGAAGCAGCAGAGTTTTTAGAGTACAATGTAGTTGGAGCTTATGTCGGAGAAAAAACACCTAAATACATGAGGTTTGTCACGGAAGAAGTTCACAACGATTGAAGCTGCTCAGAGGCTTATGGGGTCAATGGAGGTTGCTATCAACAACATGATTGACGAAATAAAAAAGCCTGTTGATCCAGAAATCAACGGGAGTGCAAGAAAAGCAGAGCTTCAGTCAATCAAACAAACAGCAACTGACTGTAAGGAGCTTATTGTCGAAAGACAAAGGCTGGAACAAATGATAAAGGATCTCAGCACTAATGGATCAATTGAAGAAGCAAAAGACTACAGCGGAGGATTCGCTGAAAGATTCTCTAAATGATTGGAAACAAATAGTATGGCAATACAATAAAATAGATTTTAAGTTCTGGGAAGAATCCTGGAACGAAGAGTTTGAAAACTAGGTTGGTAATCGCCAGACATCCCCTCTACGAAACATGGGGAAATCAAACTGGGGCGTAGTTCAGTTGGTTAGAACGTCTGTCTTATATACAGGAAGTCGTGGGTTCAAGTCCCGCCGTCCCAACCACGCGCTCGTAGCTCAGTTGGATAGAGCATTTGCCTTCTAAGCAAACGGTCACAGGTTCGAATCCTGTCGGGCGTACAATACAATTAAATGAACAACTTAGTAGACATAGAAGAATATGATCAACCTGCTATCTCAATTTGCCCCAACGGTACGAAAGGTGAGAGTATTCAACTTGGTGGGTTGGTCATTATACTTCCCTCTCAGCCTCCCAAAAAGGAAATTGATGGATATGGAAGTCCAAACAACATGCAGTTGTGGAAAAGGGTTCCTATGCCACAGGAGCTGTCTAGGATTAAGTCTATGGATGAGTGGGGGGAGATGCCGAGGGAGTTTCGACAAAAGTTTTCTCCGTATATCGAAGAAGAGTTTCGCCGTAGGCGTGAAGGCTTTTGGTTTTACAATAATGGTGTCCCTACATATATTACGGGTAGGCACTACATGATGCTGCAGTGGACCCGAATGGATGTCGGGTATCCAGACTACTTAGAGTTCCAAAAAGATATTTTCGTACATTTAGCTGCGTGTGAGGCGGATCCCCGATGTATCGGGCAGCTCTATACTAAGTGCAGGCGTAGCGGATACACAAACATCTGCTCGTCTGTGCTTCTTGACGAAGCAACACAGGTCAAGGACAAGCTCCTAGGAATCCAGTCTAAAACTGGTAAGGATGCACAGGAAAATATCTTCATGAAGAAGGTGGTGTATATGTTTCGTCACTACCCCTTCTTCTTTAAACCCATTCAGGATGGTACCACTAACCCACGCATGGAGTTGGCTTTTCGCGAGCCGAGTAAGAGAATCACGAAGAAGAATAAGACTACGCAGACGGGCGAAGCTCTTAATACGGTAATTAACTGGAAGAACACTACCAACAACGCTTACGACGGAGAGAAGCTACACATACTCTATTTAGATGAAGCTGGTAAGTGGGAAAAACCTACAGACATTAGAGATGCTTGGAGGATACAAAGAACGTGTCTTATTGTTGGTAGAAAGATTGTCGGTAAGGCCCTGGTGGGCAGTACCGTCAATCCAATGGACAAGGGGGGTAAAGAATACAAGGATATTTGGGAAGATTCAGATCCAGTTGCCCGCAATGCAAATGGCAGGACTAGATCTGGCTTGTATAGATTGTTTATCCCTTCGTATGAATCCCTAGAAGGTTTTTTTAATGCACATGGAAGACCCATCATTAATGATCCTGATAAGCCTTTGGTTGGGCTTGACGGCGATTACGTTGATATTGGTGCTAAAACCTTTCTCAAAAATGAAAGAGAAAGTCTTAAAAGCGATCCGTCGGAACTTAACGAAGTAACTAGACAGTTCCCGTTTAGTGAAGATGAAGCCTTTAGAGATAGCATCAGTGGGAGCATATTCAACATTGGGAAGATTTATCAGCAGATTCAACACAATGATGAGCTATTCCCCAACCCTGTAGTTAGAGGGAACTTTGTTTGGGCCAACGGTCAAGAGGATACTCAGGTTGTGTTTTCTCCTAACCCTCACGGTAGATTCAGAATTAGTTGGATGCCTCCTGATAACTTGAGAAACGTTGTTCGCTTGCATCGAAACAAAAAGGTCCCTCCTAATCCAGAACTTGGAGTTGGAGGTGTAGACTCTTACGATCTTGATTCCACCGTAGACGGGAGAGGGTCTAAGGGAGCTTTGCACTTGTACAACAAGTTTCACATGGAGCATCCCTCAAACACTTTTGTTTTAGAGTACGCTTCACGTCCTCCACTTGCGAAAATCTTTTACGAAGATGTATTGATGGCAGCTTTCTTTTACGGGTACCCTATCTTAATTGAAAACAATAAGTACGGTATTGCAAGATACTTTGAATCAAGAGGTTACGATGGATACTTAATGGATAGACCAAAGCACTTGATGAGCCCTAATGCAAAGGTAAATGTCAAAACCAAAGGCATCCCTTCGAACTCTCAGGATGTTATCCAGGCTCATGCTCAAGCGATAGAAGCATACATACACAATCATGTGGGATCGAATGCCGAAACAGGAGAGGTTGGCAACATGCCATTCAACAGAACTCTAGAGGATTGGATTGGATTTAAAATTGACAACAGAACGAAGTACGACCTTACAATTAGTTCTGGTTTGTGTCTATTGGGCGCTCAAAAAGCAAAGGCAAAAAAGAAGGAGTCAACCTTCTCTGAAAAGAAGTTCCTTAGGTCTTTTAAGCCGTACTAACTCTTACTCACGTATTTGCTATATTTGCATAAATCTGCCTATATAGATGTACGGAGGTAACAATAAAAGCGCTGGGAGTAAGAACTTCCCAAATCCACTTGCATCTTCACAAGAAAAGGAATCCCATAAATATGGGAAGGATTACGCCAAGGCGATAGAAAGGCAGTGGGGGAGTATACAGGATAGCGGATCAATATTTAAAAGAAGATCTGACACGTTCGACAAGAACAAGAAGTACGCTAACGGAACTCAAGAGACAGCGATATACAGAAAGCTTCTTACTTCTCTTGATCCGAATGGATCTGATGGAACGCTCTTGAATTTGGATTTTACTCCAGTGCCCATACTGCCAAAGTTTGTTCGCATTGTTGTCAACAATGTCTTGTCAAGAAAACCTCAACCTAACGTTGAAGCTATAGACCCTTTGTCTTCTACACAAAAAGACAAAGAGAAAAAGAAGATGGAGGCAGCTGTTATTGCAAAGCAACAGCTGCTGAAGCTAAAGCAAAACACAGGCCTTACTATTGGGCCAGACCCAGAGACTATTCCAGATTCACTGGAAGAAGCTGAGATTTTTATCGGCACTAGCATAAAAACAGATGCAGAAGTTGCTGCTCAGATGGCAGCCATGATGACTCTGGAGTGGAATGACTTCACCGATACCACCTTTAGAAGGTGTGTCAACGATCTAGTTTCTTGTGGTCTGTCGGTAGTGAAAAGATCTAATGACCCGAACTATGGTATTGTAACTCAGTATGTTGACCCATCTGAGTTCGTGCATAGCTTTACTCAAGATCCTAATATGAATGACCTAGCTTATGCGGGTCACGTCAAAAGAATATCTATATCTGAGCTTAGAAGAATCTCTGCTGGTGAGATTGATGAGAAGGAAATAGAAAAGATCGCTCAGGGCGCTTCTGGCAAGTATGGCAACAACAGTTCTAAGCTTCACAAGAAGTCTTACAACAACCTTACCAATACAATGGACTACGGATACGATGAGTATCTGGTTGACGTTCTAGAGTTTGAGTTTAAGTCTGTTGACTGCATATACTTTGAAGAAAAAGAAAGCAGACACGGAAATACTGGCTTCTACTACAAAGGATTTTCATACAAAGAAAAGGCAGGTAGTGTCTTTGAAAGGACTCCACATAAGATGGAGATTGAAACAGTGTACGGAGGTCAATACGTTTTGGGTTCTGAAATATTGTTTGACTACGGTAGAAAAAAGAATATCCCCAAAAATGCTCACGACTTAAGCAAGGCAAACTTGTCTTACTCGTGCATCTCTACTAATATGGAGGAGATGATGCCTAAGTCGCTGGTTGACAGCTGTGTAGGTTTTGCGGACATGCTCCAACTGACTCACCTGAAGATTCAACAATCAATAGCCAAGGCTAAGCCTGACGGTTTGATTATTGATATTGAAGGCCTTGAAAATGTACAGCTTGGAAAGGGAGGGGAGTTGCAGCCCTTAGAGCTGCACGACATCTACGAACAGACTGGTGTCTTTTACTACAGAAGTAAAAACGCAGACGGCGGGTTCCAGAATCCACCGATTAGAGAGATTGGTAATAGCATCAGAAATATCAATGAGCTTATTGGTATTTACAACCACTATCTCAGATTGATCAGAGACGCCACTGGCATCAATGAGATGATGGATGGGACTACGCCTAAAGGAGAAACCCTAGTGGGTGTACAGCAACAAGCTATTAAAGCAGGTAACAATGCTATCTACAATATTACAGAGTGCTCTATGCTTCTGTTTAAGAGGGTGTGTAGCGACATCATTAAGTGCGTTCAAATCCTTCCAAAAGAATCTGTAATATTCGAAGCTTATAAGGCTGCCATAGGTGACTCTAACATGAAGGTGCTGTCCTCATTTGAGGATATGCCTATGTACAACTTTGGTGTCCTTGTTGTCAAGGAGATGGAGG
>MDSV01034946.1_pt1 | contig 11581 bp, 12 predicted proteins | sample 810851 | NCBI WGS metagenome assembly MDSV01 (sample SAMN05326640, study PRJNA326480) | marine metagenome | isolation source: seawater | place: Atlantic Ocean: North East | collected 2012 | reverse complement strand
TATTGTTGAACCAGGATATAATTATCGATTAGATGAAATTAGATCTGCATTAGGAATCACACAATTAAAGAGAATTAAAAAAATAAATGAACTTCGTGAAAAAGCGTCACTCTATTATTATAAGAATTTGCAAAATATTCCTGGAATAATTTTACCTGATATGGTAAATGATAAAACACATTCATATCATTTGTATACAATTCGTGTGACTAAACCTTTCAAATTATCAAGAAATCAGTTATACAAGAAATTAAAAAATAATGGAATTAGAACAACAGTATATTGGATGCCAATTCATGAATATGTCGCATATAGGAAATTTGCAAAGAAATCTAATGTAGTTAATACAGCAAAAACTTATGATGAGATTTTAGCACTTCCATTATTTCCAAATATTTCAAAGAAGCATCAAGATGCGGTAATCAAAGTAATTAAATCATCATTATAATATTATCAGGAAATATCTGAAATCCATTCTTCTTTGTGACTTTTATCTGAAAGTCTATGAGCCTCCATTACTCTTGCTTGATTTAAGAGCTCATCTTCAAAGTTGAAGACTGATTTCTTTTCTCCTAATATATCTAAACAAAATGCATCAATCATTTTAAGAAAATGATTATTTGGTTTTATTTCAAACATTTGTTCTCTCCTACCATCCCAATTATTTTCTACTGTGTATTGTAAATTTACTTTGGTAACAAATTCTGGAGGGACAGAATATGCTCTGTCTAATGATATTAGTCCTTTATTTCCCCAAACTTCATAATTTGCTTGATAAAAATTTCCATTACCATATGCTAATGTGGCAATCTTATCGTTTTTGTATTTTATAATAGACGTTCCTCGAATATCAACACCTGTTTTTGGATCATTACTCTGTCTACTATAAAACACAGAAATTGGTTCATCATTGAAGATCATTCTACTCGCACAAATAGGGTAGCATCCACAATCATTCAAAAATCCACCACCAATTTTATCTGTATATCTTATATCATTTTCAGGAAATGCTGGAAAGCCAAAAATGCTATTAAAAGAAATTATCTCTCCGATCTTTTTATCATTAATTAATTGAAGAACTTTTTCATGTTGAGAATGAAATCTAAACATAAAACCTTCCATCAATCTAACATTATTTTGTTTTGAATTATCGACCATATTATGTGCTGATTCTAAATTGTACGTAGAAGATTTTTCACAATAGACATGCTTTCCAGCTGACATTGCTTTGTTTGCCCACTCTTCATGTGTTCCTATGGGAGTTGATATGTAAACTGCATCTACATCGTCATTTGATATGACATCCTCATAAGTTCCAAATTTCTGACAATTTATTTCATTAGCAAATTCTTTTGCTTTTTCACTAGTTCTACTACCTATAATCTCTAATTCAGCAAATTTTGATTCTAAGATAGCAGGAATAACTGAACGTTTAGCAATTTTTGAACAACCAATAATGCCAAATTTCAAAGGAGTCATTTTTTACAAGTATGAAATAATTCCTCTAATATGTGGTCCTACAATATTTTCAATTTTTAAAAGTTGTTTAATTTGATATAATGTCACCCAAATGAATGAGTCTGGCATATCAATACTTTCATTTTCATCCACTTCAACAATCATGTTATAATTTGATTTTAAATGAAATCGTCCTCCATCTTCAGATTGCCATTTCGCGTAGATAATTTTTGCATTTTTTGGTTCATCAAAATATTCTGCAAATAATGGTCTAATTCCTCCATGAGCTTTTAACAAATTACTTGTAGTAGCTTGAAGAGTTGGAGATAATTGTAATTTTCCAATATTTCCTGGTTCAGCTTTTGCTTGTAGTAGGTAATGTGGAACATCATTAATTTTTTTCATTAAAATGCCTAGAATGCCACCTGGATTCTTTGCAATCATTGGCTGTGTCCATCCTTTTTTTCCTACTTCACGATCAAATGTATTTGAAACTTTAACTCCGATTACTTCAAAAAATCCACCTGATTCATGATTAATGTTCCCTGAAATATTATCAACATTCCATTTATCAAGTTCATTTATGGCAATCTCTTCTACTATCATATCTGATTCATCTCTTTTTTTATTGAACCATTCAATAACTTCGTCCAGTTTATTGATCTGATTATCATCTCGTATTGAATCTAGCATAACTTGTATTCTGGATATCGTTTCGGAATTTGTCTCATATCCATCTTTTTCTAAAACTGATTTAATTTCATCAATTATCACAAAAAAACCTTAACGGAATGTCTAATTATATTTTCTATTGTTAGCTTAATTTTGAGTAAAAAACCAATTAATATCAAAACATCGATTAAGTTATTAATCAAAATTCTAAACTAATACTGATTTATTGAAAAACAATAACGCCAAACTAAGAAAAATTCCATTTTTCGTGCCTAATATTGATAATAGTGATAAAAAAGCTGTTCTTGAATCCTTAAATCAACCCATACTCACTAATGGTCCAAATCTCCAGAAATTTGAAAAAGTATTTGCAAAATTCACTGGTGCAAAATATGCAATAGGCGTCACTAACGCAACTGCAGCATTAATTTTATCATTAAATACACTTGGATTGAAAAAAAATGATGAAGTAATTGTACCTGATGAAACTTTTGTTGCAACCGCCAATGCAGTTCTTCTAAATGGTGCAATTCCAGTTCTTGCAGATATTGAGGATGTTGGTTATAATGTATCTGTTGAATCAATAGAAAAAAGTATAACAAAAAAAACTAAAGCGATAATGCCTGTTCATATTGCAGGTAAGGCATGTGATATAATAAAAATCAGAAAACTTGCTCGTGATCATGATCTAAAAATTATTGAAGACTGTGCACATGCCATTGGTACCAAAATAAATGGAAAACATGTAGGAACATTTGGTGAACTAGGATGTTTTTCATTTTATCCAACAAAAAATATGACTACAATTGAAGGTGGAATGATTATAACAAATTCTAAAAAATTAGCAACAAAAATTACTACTTATAGAAATCATGGATTTATTGCTAGTAAAAAATTTAATTCAAAGCCATGGTCATATGATGTTGAATTACCGGGATATAATTTTAGGTTAGATGAGATAAGATCGGCATTAGGTATAAACCAATTAAAACGTATTAAAAAACTAAACATACTTAGAAAAAAAGCATGCCAATACTATAATTTGAAATTAAAAAGTATTGATGGAATTGATACTCCTATACTTTCAAAATTTAATGATGATGTTAATCATTTGTATATGATCCGAATAAAGAAAGAATATGGTATTACTCGTGATGAATTATTTAGAAAATTTATGAAATCAAATATACAGACATCCTTACATTATACGCCTCTACATGAATTTACTCTATTTAAAAAATCAGCTAAAAAATATGTTAGTTTAAAAAATTCTAAAAAACTATACAATGAATTAATCTCACTTCCAATGTATCCATACATTTCTAAAAAAGAACAAAATACTGTAATAAATTGCCTGATTTCTAATTCTGTAAAAAATAAGGTGAATCATGAAAAATAAAATAATTTTTTGGATGGATGCATTCCTTTTACATTATTCAATTGCACATTATATGCAAAAAAAGTATGATGCAGAATACTATGCAGTTTTTGATATTTCAAATAAACCAAAAAATTTCTTTCAAAATCAAGAATTAGTAAATCTAAAAAAATCATGGTTCTATCACGATCAAATAAGCCCAAATGAAAAACCAGATCTTGAATATTTATCTAAATTTGAGAAAAAATATGGAATTAATCTTTGGCAATTAGCAATTAATGAAAGAATTTTTTATAGATTCAATGATTTTTACACATTTTCTGATAATGAGATACTTTCAATTTTAGAACAAGAATGTAAATTTTTTGAATCTATTTTAGATGAAGTAACTCCAAATTTCATAATTGCTGAAAAACCAGTTTATCATCACAGTCATCTTTTCTCAGAAATATGTAGGGCAAAAAACATCAAGAGTATTTTTATCGGCCAATCTAGATTGGCATACAAGTCAATCCTTAGTAGTGATCCTATACAATTAGACTCAATACATGATTTTGATAACATAAAAAGTAAAAATAGAAATTTTGATGAATTATTGGATATTTTAAAATCATCCAATGTCTCAAATCAATTAAAAACATTCAAAAAAAACTTTACAACTTCCAGAGTAGACAAAATCAAAGCTGCAAAAGAATTTTTATTATTTTCTCAAAACAAAAACATTGAATCTCATTACACCTATTTTGGTAGAACCAAATCAAAAGTACTAAAACATGAACTTCTATCATCCTTAAAGAAAAAATATCGTAGTAAATTTATAGACAAAAATTTATCTCTCGAAATCCCTAATAATGAAAAATTTGTCTATTTTCCACTTGGAATGGATGAAGAAAGAAATTTGCTAATAGGTGCTCCATTTTTTACAAATCAAATTGAAACAATTAGACATATTGCAAAATCTTTGCCAATAAACTACAAATTATACGTAAAAGAACATTACACTCTTTCAATACGTGACTGGAGAAAAACATCAGACTATCATGAAATTATGGAAATACCTAATGTGAAATTATTTCATCCATCTGTATCTAACAATGAATTGCTCAAAAAATGTTCCTTAGTTATTACTGTTGGTGGAACAAGTGGATTTGAAGCAGTATTTTATGAAAAACCATCAATAATATTCACAAATACTAATTATTCTATACTCCCATCAATTTACAAAGTAGATTCAGTTCATGAATTACCTTCGAAAATTAAACAATCCCTTTCTTCAAAAATTGAATCATCAACATTGGATAAATTTTTACAAATACTTGAAAAAGATTCAATTGATTTTGATCTTTATGGATTTATGACTAAAATGCATGAGCATTTCTATTTTGGTGGGAATTTGGCAGATGTAGAAATAACTTCCTTGTCAATGAAGAACTTTTTACAAGAAAATATGACAGAATTAGAATATTTGGCAGACGCTCATGTCGTGAAAATAAAAAATTATCAAAATGAAATATAATCTATGAAGATTTATCTTTTTGAAAATTTTTTAACATATTTACTTTTGATCTAAAAGTTTCATCATTTAATAGAGATTGTGAATACTCAAAATTATAATCATCTTTAATATCTACTTCAGTCACATCTTTTTCTTTTCGTGCTTCTATAATTAGAGACATTGTAGGACTTCTATCAAAACCTGTTAAAGTAAAATTTGTTTCATAGGTTTGTGTTTCTTTATTGTAAAAATTTATCAGATTATTCTCTTTGTAAAATTTCTGATTGAGATTATTCCAGATTGATTCCATACCTTCTACATGTAATGGTTCTCTAAATTCCTTAATTTCTGATTCACAGAATTTTTTTTCTTCAATTTTATAGAACCCATATTTTTCTAACAGAATTTTTAACATTTCAAAATCATATAGGTAAATATGTGCATAACTTCCAATAAATTCATCTAATTCATTATTAAAAAGTACTGTATCTTGACCTGCAGAAATTACAAAATTCATAAATGTTCCGCCATATGATAAATCTGTTCTAACTTTGCCCGATTCTTGACGAAGTTTTTCTAAAAAATCCACATCTTTTGTAACATATGCTTTTGCTATGCGATACAAATCTGGTGTTAAAATTCTAATGACACCATCTTTTTCTAAAACTCTATTGAATTCAACCAAACATTTTTCAAATTTGTAATGTGGAATATGTTCAATTAAATGACTACAAAATAAAATAGAACAATCTCCAGGAGATACTGGAATATTTCCTGCATCACCTATTATGGCATCATTATCCACTTTACTTGTTTTATGATCTAAACCTATCCATCCATCTTTTTTCCATATTGGACTAGGACCGATATTGATTTTCTTTTTACCCATTTAATCTAAATAAAATTTATTCCAATAAAAATGGTCTATTCTAGAAAATAAAGAATTTTTCATAAGTATTTTTTATAAACACGCATCATTTAGAAGCAATGTGAAAATTCTAACAATTATTCCAGCAAGAGCAGGCTCTAAAGGAATACCTCATAAAAATATTCAAAAAATAAATGGAAAATACTTAGTTCAATATCCTATAGAATGTGCAAAAAAATCAAAATTTGTTAATAGGATAATTGTTAGTACTGATGGTGAAAAAATTGCTAATGTTGCCAAAAAATCTGGTGCAGAAGTACCATTTCTTAGACCAAAGAAGTATTCTCATAGTAAAGCATCTCAATTAGATGTAATTATTCATGCATTAAACTATCTTGAAAAAAATGAATCATACATACCTGATATTATAACAATATTACATCCAACTAATCCTTTTACAACATCTACACTTCTCGATCGTTCAATATCTAAATTAAAAAATTCAAAAGCAGATTTGGTACTAGGAGTAATGCCAATAAAGACACATCCATTTAGATCATTTTGGCATAAGTCTAAAGTTTTAAAAAAATTTTCGTCAGATTTTGATAAATATTATCAGAGACAACTATTTCCGCCACTCTATTTCCCTACTGGAGACATCTACACATTTTGGTATAAATCTTTTAAAAAATATGGAAAAGTATTCTGTCCAAAAATTACTCCGTTATTTTATAAAAAAAATGAAATTTCAATGACTATAGACACTCCATTTGATCTTTTTCAATGTGAAATGATGATGAAAAATTGGAAATCATATCAAAGAGAACATAAATTTAAAACCTTTTAAAAACAATTTTCATAAAAATATAGATATGAAAAAACTAGGTAAAATTATTCAGAAAAAATGTCAAGAAATCAAACTTGTAGTTACTGACGTTGATGGTGTTCTTACTGATGGTGGAAGATATTTTTCAGAAAATGGTGAAATCATGAAAAAATTTCATGCTCGTGATGGCATGGGTGTGAATATATTATTACGAAATAATATTCCAACAGTAATACTCTCTAAGGAAAATTCAACAATAACAAAAAAATGGGGTAAAAACATGAATGTATCTTACATATCTCCTGGTACAAACAAAAAAGAACAAGAATTATCAAAAATATGTAAAAGATTTTCTGTTAATCCATCTAATATTGCATTCATTGGTGATGATGTAAATGATGTATCTCTTGCTCAAAAAATTGGTTTTTCTGCATGTCCTCAAGATGGAAATATTTCTATGAAAAACATTGTAGATTATATTTGTCATGAAAAAGGCGGTTGTGCGTGTTTTCGTGAATTAGCCGATATTATTCTCATCTCAAAATTTCCAAAAAAGAAAAATTGGTATTAAACTTCATATAGTTAAAATCATTGTTTTAATTTAGTTGGTTTTCATAGTTGCTGAAATAGGAATAAATCATAACGGTGATCTAAAAATTGCCAATAAGTTAATTGATATGGCAGTTGATGCAGGTTGCGATGCTGTAAAATTCCAAAAAAGAACTGTTGAAAAAGTATATTCAAAAGAAACTCTTGACTCTGCTAGGGATAGCCCTTGGGGAAAAACAACACGTGAACAAAAATTAGGTTTAGAATTTTCTGAAAAAGAATTTGAAAAAATAGATAGTTATTGTAAAAAAAAGAAAATTGATTGGTTTGTTTCATCATGGGATATTGACAGTCAAATACAGATGAGGAAGTTTAAAACAAAATACAATAAAGTTGCATCAGCAATGTTAGTTCACAAAAAACTTTTACATGAAATTGCTAAAGAGAAAAAACATACTTTTATTTCTACAGGAATGAGTACCATGAAAAATATAGATGATGCTGTAAAAATTTTCCGTTCTTATTCTTGTCCTTTTGAATTACTTCATTCTCATAGCGCTTATCCAATGGATGTTAAAGAAGCAAATCTTAGAATTATTCAAACACTCCAAAAAAAATTCAAATGTAATGTTGGATATAGTGGACATGAAGTAGGATCCTATCTTTTACCTGTAATTGCAGTTACATTAGGAGCAACAACTATTGAAAGACACATTACACTTAGTCGTGCAATGTATGGTTCTGATCAAGCTGCATCATTAGAAAAAGCTGGATTGAACAGAATGGTTCGTGATATTAGATTGATTCAAGCCATTTTAGGTTCAGGCAAAAAAATAATTTGGGATTCTGAATTACCTGCACAAAAGAAATTGAGGCAAGTTCTTGTATAAAAAAAATGATTGAAAATATTAAAAATACTTTTAATGAAAGTATTGAAACAATTCAGGCTTCTTCAGATTTAGCAGAAAAAATTGACTCTACAGTATCAATAATTTTAAACTGTTTTAAAAATAAAAATAAATTAATTATATTTGGAAATGGTGGAAGTGCTGCTGATGCTCAACATATTGCTGCAGAATTTATTGGTCGGTTTTGTCATGAACGTGAAAGTTTACCTGCAATTGCATTAACAACTGATAGTAGTATATTATCATCATTAGGTAATGATTATTCATTTGATATTATTTTTAGTCGACAATGTGAGTCAATTGTTAAAAAAGACGATGTTGTAATTGGAATATCAACCAGTGGCAATTCAAAAAATGTCATTGAAGGATTAATTGCTTCTAAGAAACTTGGTGCAATAACTATTGGATTATTGGGTAATGATGGAGGAAAAATTAAAGATATAGTTGATATTCAATTAACCGTGAATTCATCATCCACGCCTAGAATTCAAGAGGTTCATAGAATAATTTATCATATTATTTGTGAACAAGTTGAAAATCAGTTCACAAAGTAATGAAAAGAGAAAGACAACCACAAAGTAATGGATTTTTATGGGAAATTGATAATCTTCAGACAATTCTTACAAAAATTTCTTTTTTAAATCCTGAATTACTTAATACTAGTAATAGGAAAGACATAGAACTTCGGATAAGATTTCTTGATGATGTAATTAATCATGAAATGGCAATAGATAAAACAAAATATTATAAATTTATTTCAGAATCTGATAAAGGCATATCGCGTAATCCTGAAAGAGCAACAAAATCATTCATAAATTTATTTCATGACATTAATCAAAACAAAATTTCCACACCTATACTTATTGGAAAATATACATCTAAAAAAATTAAAACTCGGTATATAATCAAAAATAAAAAATCTTGGTCTGAAATTGAAAATATAACGGGTTATCAATTATTGGATGGCGCACATAGACTTGCAATTGCATTATTCAAAAAAATGAATCATATTCCTGTAAAAATAATTAAACCTCTTGGATTTGAAATACCAAATTACACCGAATATCTCAAATACAAAGAAAAGGAATATTTGTAAAGAAATTAAGGAATTATCATGGGTTTTATAGAAAAAATTACAGGAAAGGTTAAACTCCCAGAACCTGAAGGTTGGGATCCACAAAAAGATCAATTTAATCTTCCATTTGCAATTGAATTAAAAGAAAATTGGCACATTCATTGGGCTGATATACGAATAGAAATGACTAGTGATGATTTTGAAGGTTTTGCAAAATCAATTATTTCTGCATATGAAAATTGGAAAAAAGACGGAAAGCCTACAGTTCTTCCTGAAATGAAACGTTATGGTGAATATCCTGATGAAGAAGATTTTGATCATTTCCAATTCAATGATAGAAATAACCCAAAAAATAAATCCGGCAAACCACGATTTCACTTTAAAAAATTCCCTCGTACTGAAAATGGGGAGTTATACTTTGAACCTACTTTTCAAATAGAATTACAAAAAGCCAGATCTGATGCTCCTAATGGTTGGTATCATCTTCATTACAAGAATTTCCGTATAGAGATAGGAGATAAACAACTCAAAGAAATGGCAAAAGTATTTCAAAATTCATTAGAAAAATAATCATTAAAGTTTTTTCTTAATATAATCAATTGAAGAAACTGGTGATGGATCAATTTTTGATAAAATTGCATGATAGATACTTACATAATCAAAAAAATAAATCAAACATACAATTTTTGTTAAGATATTTCCTTCGTTAGAAAAAACTTGTTTATATTCAACATTATTTTTCTGGAAAAATTCTTCTAGTATAGACCATCTTTCTTTTGTCTTAACATAATCATTTGTTCCTTGAATAAGAATTGGTTTTAATTTGCTTGGTTTTTCCCATGCAACAATCCCATTATGACAGGTTTCAATAACATCTTCTATTATCACATGATTCTTTGAATTTTCTTGTAAGGAATTCTTAAATCTAATTGCAGCTGAATGTAAACCCGCTGGATAATATATTATTGGAATTTCATTAATCCATTTTGCTAATTCTAAAGCTGAATTCTTTTCACTTAAATTCATAGATGAAATTTCTTTTTGTAAAATTTCTAATTGTTCTAATGATTCAATAATATCCGATTTTTCAATGGGAATTAATTCTTCCAAAATATTTAATGTTGAATATAAAAATGCAAGAAGTGATGCACGTGGTGAGTGTATTTTATTTATTTTAAAATATAAAATATCATTATTTCCACTTGCCATTTCTTCCATTTTACCTCCTGATGACATTGCAATAACTCTGGCTTCAGTTTTTAATGAATTTTCAAGAATTGTGAGTGTTTCCTTTGTATTACCTGAAACACTTGTTACGACGACTAAAGTATTTGAATCAACAGTTTCTGGTAGAAGATAACCTTTCACTACCGTTGTATGAATATTTTTTTTTGATAATATTGATGAAAATATATCACCTATTGTACCAGAACCTCCCATACCAACAAAAACAACATGATCTATTTCTTTAAAATTTGGCCTTGAAAATTTTTTTTCATAAGATTGTTTTGCAATTTCATACCACTTGTCATATACTCTATACATCTTCTCTGTATCTACTTCATCTATTTGTTCCAAATTCATGTCTAGTTTCTAATCAATCATTATTATAAAATACTTAACTATGAATTTCTTTTAAACTCAAGAATTATTATGGAGCATTTTTTGATTCATTGCATGAGTCTAAAAACCGTAGAATGGAAAGATAATTCTGTTATTATGATTGATCAAACCAAATTACCGAATACTCTTGAATATGTTAGATATACCGATTATAATCAAGTTGCTGATGCAATTAAAACATTAGTTGTACGCGGTGCACCTGCAATTGGTGTATCTGGTGCATTTGGACTTGCATTAGCTGCATTACAAAGCGATGCCACTGAAAAAAGTAATTTAATCTCATATTTGGAAACTGCAAAAAAAATTTTATTTGAAACTAGACCTACTGCTGTAAATCTTGCATGGGGACTTGAAAAAATTATGCAAGTTGCAAATCAAGCCGATAATATTAATGAAATAAAAACTAATGTTGTTGAAACTGCAAAAAAAATGGCAGAGGATGATATACAGATCAATATGACAATGGGAAAAAATGGTTCTGAATTATTTAACGATAATGATACAATTATGACTCATTGTAATGCGGGTGCATTAGCAACTGTTGGTTATGGTACTGCATTAGGAGTTATTCGTGCTACAAGAGATAGTGGTAAAAATATCAAAGTTATAGCTACCGAAACTCGACCAATTCAACAAGGATCAAGACTAACTGCATTTGAATTAAAACATGATGGAATTGACGTTAGTCTAATTCCTGATACTGCAGTTGGTTATTCAATGGCAAATGGT
>MDSV01220621.1_pt1 | contig 11582 bp, 11 predicted proteins | sample 810851 | NCBI WGS metagenome assembly MDSV01 (sample SAMN05326640, study PRJNA326480) | marine metagenome | isolation source: seawater | place: Atlantic Ocean: North East | collected 2012 | reverse complement strand
TGGTTTAAGAAATCAGAATGATGTCTGGGAAAAATATTATAAAAATGAAAATAATATAATATTTATTGGAGATTCTTATACTGCAGGAGCATGTGTAGATTCAGAACTTAATATTCCTTCTTTTTTTCAAAATAAATTTAATCCGATTAATTTAGCTTGGGACGGAAACAATCCATCAATGTATGCCTCAATAGGAAAAATTTTTATTCCAGTTATTAAACCAAAGTATGTTATTACAATTTTTTATGGGAATGATAATACATATAACTCACCAGATGGTTTTGCATTTTGGAAAAATTTAAATAATGAAAATATTCATGAAAAATATTTTAAGCAGATAGGAAAAAACATTAAAATTTCAGATGAAGTTTTAAAAACAATTTATGAAGTAGAAAATTATTATATACCTCCTGAACCAGGAATTAGGTCAAATATAATTCGAAGAGGAGCAAGATATCTAACTCTACCAACTTTGAGAAGAACAATTAAAATTGCTTATTTAAAATTATTTTTCAAAATTCCTTATACTACAAAACTTGCAATAGATGAAATAGGAAAACAATGTAAAAAATATAACTGTATTCCTATATTCGGATTTATTCCTAATAGTGATTATTGGGAACCAAATCCTCTTTTAAATCAATATAAGGAATCAATTCAAAATTATGTTTTAGAGAAAAAATTTGAATTTGTAGATTTTTCTGATTCAATAAATAAGATTAAAGATGACGAAGGATATGCACCTAAAGGAACTCATCTATCACCCGCAGGCTATAAGGCTGTAGCAAATGATTTAAAAAATGTAATTAAGGAATATAATTAATTAAATAATGAAAATAGTTTGTATAGTTCAAGCAAGAATATCAAGTTCAAGGCTACCCGCAAAAATTTTACTACCTGGCTATAATAAGCCTTTATTGTTTCATCTAATTGAAAGACTTAAAAAAAGTAGTTTAATTGACGATGTGATTGTTGCTACTTCAAAAAATCCATTAGATGATTTAATATATGACCTATGTATTTTGAAAAAAATAAAAGTTTATAGAGGAAGCTCAAATGATTTACTTAAAAGATATTATTATTGTGCTAAGGCATATAAAGCAGATCATATAGTTAGAATTACTTCAGACTGTCCATTAATTGATCCAAAAATAATTGATTTAATGATTAGAAGATATTTAAGTTTGAAAAATATTGATTTTTTGAGTAACACTCATCCACCTTCATATCCAGATGGATTTGATATTGAAATTTTTGGATTTTCAGCACTTCAAAAGGCATTTAGATTAGCAAAAAAAAGCTATGAAAGAGAGCATGTGACACCATTTATGTGGGATAATCCAAATAAATTTAAAATTTCTAATTATACAAATTTAAAAAATAATAATTTATATAAGAAATATAGACTTACACTTGATTATAAAGAGGATTTTTTTGTAATTTGGAAAATTTTTCAAAAATTATACCCTAAAAAAAGAAATTTTAATTTAAAAGATATTATTATTTACCTTAAAAGAAATCCAAAAATAGTGAAAAATAATCATTTAATTAAAGTCAATTGGTACAAAAATTATTACAAAAAACTAAAAACTATAAGTATAAGAGATGTAAAGACAAAGGTAACAAATGTTTAAAAAGTATAAAAAAAACTCTAAAGAACTACAAAAATATGCTTCAAAAATTATTCCAGGAATATCTCAATTATTTGGAAAAAGACCCGAGTTGTATCTTCCTGGCGGAGCCTGGCCTACATATTATTCTAGAGCAAAAGGTGTTAATGTTTGGGGTTTAGATAATAAAAAATATTATGATTTTACAATGGTTGGAATAGGAACATCTGTTTTAGGCTATTCAGATCCAAGTATTAATAAAGTAGCCATTAAAGCTTTGAATGCTTCTCCAATGAATACATTAAATCCTCCTGAAGATGTTGAGTTAGCAGAATTATTATTAAGAATTCATCCCTGGGCAGAGGGAGCGAGATTTTGTAGGACTGGTGGGGAAACCATGTCTATAGCAATTAGATTAGCAAGAGCTTACAATAAAAGAGATAAAATTTTATTTTGTGGGTATCATGGTTGGCATGATTGGTACTTAGCAGCAAATTTAAAATCTCAAAAAAACTTAAATTCTCATTTATTACCAGGGCTTGAACCGCTGGGGGTTCCAAAAGCTTTACAAGGTCTGGTGATACCTTTTAAATTCAATGATTTCAATGATGTTAAAAACATTATTAAAAAAAATGCAAAAAATTGTGCTGCGATTGTTATGGAGCCATGTAGAGAAAGCCTTCCAAAAAAAGGATACTTAAATGAAATAAAAAGAATAGCAAAAAAAGAAAATTGTGTTTTAATTTTTGACGAAATTACCAGTGGCTGGAGATCAAATACTGGTGGAATTCATATGAAGCTGGGCGTTCATCCAGATATAGCAGTTTTTGGAAAGACTATAGCCAATGGGTTTGCGATGGGTGCAATAATAGGAAAAAATAAAATTATGAAAAATGCCACAAAAACCTTTATTAGCAGTGCTTTTTGGACAGAGAGAATAGGACCATCTTGTGCAGTAGCATTTATAAAAAAACATAAAAAGTTGAGTTTAGGAAATATCCTAATTGCAAAAGGAAAAAAAATTAAAGATGTATGGCAAAGATGTGCATATAAGGCAGGACTTGATATTGAAATAAATGGAATAGACCCATTACCAACATTTAAGCTTGTTGTAAAAGATTGGCCTGCAACTTTAACATTTTTTATTCAGGAAATGTTAAAAAATAAATTTTTGGCAACAGATAAATGTTATGCTAATTATAAACATGATAACAATTTGATAAAAAAATATGAAAAGGCGTGTTTAAAGGTTTTTAAAAAAATTTATAATCTTGATAAATCAAATAAAATTAAAAAAAATTTAGAAAGCCCAATTAAATTAATGGGATTTAAAAGATTAACTAATTAAGGACAAAATGAAAAAAAATATTATCATTACAGGGGCCCTTGGACTTTTGGGAAAACCCCTCACATTTGAGTTAGCAAAACAAGGAAATAATATAATTATGCTTGATGTAAAAAGTAAAGATGAATTAAAAAAATACAAAAATTTTAAATTTATAAAAGATAGAATAATTTACTTTAAATGTGATGTATCAAAAATTAAAAATGTAAAAAAGATTGATAATTCATTAAAAAAAAAAATTCCAAAAATCGATGTTTTAATCAATGCAGCGGCAATTACAGATGCTGTTGAGAGAAAAAAAAAAAATATCAAAAAATCAATGTTTGAAAATTACAGCATAAAAGATTGGGAAAAATCAATTTTAGGAAATCTAAATAGTATGTTTATTTGTTCGCAAATTTTTGGAAAAAGAATGGTAAAATATAAGAAAGGTTCAATAATAAATCTATCTTCTACATATGGAATAGTGGGTCCAGATCAATCTATCTATAGAAATAAAAAAAATAAAAACCTATTTTTCAAATCTCCATCTTATCCAACATCAAAAGGAGCTGTAATAAGTTTTACAAAATATCTGGCTTCATATTGGGGAGATAAGGGAATTCGAGTAAATTGTGTTTCCCCAGGAGGTATCAAAAATAATCAAAATAAAGTATTTATCAAAAGATATTCAGAAAAAACTGTATTGGGAAGAATGGCCGAAACGAAAGATATAATTGGAACCATTAAATTTTTGTGTAGTGAAGATTCAAGTTATATAACTGGCTCGAATATAGTTGTAGATGGTGGTTGGACAGCAATTTAATACTAAATAATGAAATTTAAAACTTTAAAAACTGGATTAAGGCCTGAGAAATTAAAGTCTTATTTTAAAAATTTTGGTCTAGATGAAATCATGAAAGATAAAAATTTTAAAAAACGAAGAGTGAATCAGATGATAGATGATTTTGCTTTTCAGCCAGAACTAGACGAACTTTACCTTTTACATAGATATATTATTCAATTTAAGAGAATGACAATTTTGGAATTTGGAATCGGCTGGTCCACAATAGTTATGGCAAACGCATTACAATATAATATTAAAAATTATTTATCAAAAACCGAAAATTTAAGAATGAGTAATCCTGGCCAAATACATTGTTTAGATAATAGTAAAAGATGGGTGAAAAAAATGAGATTAAAATTAAAAAAATATTCTAAAATAGTAAATTTGAATTATTCAGAAGCTTATATGGATAGATTCAATGGAAAAATTTGCACATCTTTTAAAAGATTACCTAAAGTAAATCCTGATTTTATTTATTTAGATGGGCCTGATCAATTTAATATAAAAGGATCTATAAATGGCTTCAATATAGATAAAAATGACTTAATGCCTATGACTTGTGATTTATTAAAGATTGAACATTTTTTAAAACCAGGAACAATAATTGTTGTTGATGGTAGGGCTTCAAATAGTAGATTTTTAAAATCAAATTTTCAAAGAAGTTGGAAATATTCGTATAATGAACTTAACGATCAACATATATTTTTTTTAAATGAAAAACCATTAGGTCAGCTTAATAAACGACAAATTAATTTTTATTTTAATGATTAAATCAAATTCATTTTACATTAAAAACTTAAAAAATCATGATAAAGATTGGTAAAAGAAAAATAGGTGAAAACTTAAAACCATTAATAATTTGTGAGCTCGGAATAAATCATGCTGGGTCACTCGTTATTGCAAAAAAAATGGTTGATTTAGCATTTAATAATGGTGCAGAAGCAATTAAAAATCAAAGCCATATATTAGAAAAAGAAATGATACCCGAATCAAAAAAAGTAATTCCTGCCAATGCTACTAAATCAATTTTTAATGTAATTAAAGAGAATATGATGTCTTTTGAAGATGAAATAAAATTGAAGAAATATGTAGAAAAGAAAAAAATGATTTATTTAAGCACTCCATTCTCAATTGAAGCAGCTATCAAATTAAAAAAGATTGGAATAAAAGCTTTCAAAATAGGCTCTGGTGAGTGTAATAACACACCACTGTTAGAAAAAATTGCTAGCTTTAAAAAACCTATAATCTTAAGCACTGGCATGAATGATTTAAAATCAATTAGAAGATCAGTTAAAATTTTAAAAAAGAAAAGAGCAAAATTTATTTTACTTCATTGTAAGAGTGAATATCCTGCAAACATTAAAGGTTTAAAACTTGATTTCATTAATACTTTAAAAAAAGAGTTTCCAGGTGTTTTAGTAGGTTATTCTGATCATTCAGTGGGAATGATCCCCTCAATTTCAGCTTTAGCTAAAGGCGCATGTATAGTTGAGAAACATTTTACAGATAGAAAAAGTAGAAAAGGACCTGATATTATTTGCTCTATGGACCCTAAAGATTTAAAATTTTTGATAGAATCCTCAAAAATAATTTTTAGTTCTAATGGAAAACATAAATTTATTTCTTCATTAGAAAAAAAGACTGCAGAATTTGCTTTCTCCTCTATTGTTTCTACAAAAAAAATTTTTAAGGGTGAAAAGCTTAGTGCTAAAAACATTTGGGTAAAGAGACCAGGAAAAGGTTATTATAAAGCATATAATTTTAATTTATTGCTAGGAAAAAAAGCAAAAAGGAATATTTCAATAAATCAATTTATTAAAAAAAAAGATGTATAAAAAAAAAATCTTATTTTTAACTGGTACTAGGGCAGATTATGGAAAACTGAAACCCTTAATATATGCTGTAAAACAAGAAAATAATTTTTCTCCGATTATTTTAGCAACAGGAATGCATATGCTGAAAAAATATGGGAACACTTACATTGAAATAATAAAAGATTTTAAAGATGTTAAGCTTTATAGATTTATCAATCAAAAAAAAAACGAGTCTATGGATATAGTTTTGTCTAATACTATAAAAAAATTCAATTTTTATTTGAAAAAAATTAAACCAGATTTAGTTGTAGTTCATGGAGATAGGATAGAGACTTTAGCAGCATCAATATATTGTAATTTACATAATATTTTACTTGTTCATATTGAGGGTGGAGAATTGTCAGGTACTGTTGATGAAAGTATTAGACACGCAACCACAAAATTATCCCACTTACATTTTGTTGCAAATAAAAAAGCAAAAAAAATTATAAGACGAATGGGTGAATTAGAAAAAAATATTTATGTGATTGGCTCACCAGAAGTTGACACTATGATAAAAAAAGATTTACCATCATTAACAAAAGCAAAAAATAGATACAATATAAGATTTAATAATTATAGCATATTTTTATATCATCCTGTTACAACACAAAAAAGAACAGATATTGTTCATCAATGTAAAATTTTATTTAAGGCTTTGGGAAAATCAAAAAAAAATTTTATAATTATTTATCCTAATAACGATACCTATTCTGATATAATTTTTAATTTTATAAAAAAATTTAAAAATAATAAGAAGTTTAGAATTTTACCAACTATAAGGTTCGAATACTATTTAACATTATTGAAGAATAGTGAGTTTATAATTGGAAATTCAAGTTCAGGGGTAAGAGAAGCGCAGGTATATGGAGTAAAAGCAATAAATTTAGGTAATAGACAAAACAATAGAATAATTAAAAATAGTCTTATAAAAAATTTGGACTTTAATCAAAATGAAATTATCAAAGAAATTAATAAGCCAAGAAATTTCAATTCTAAAAAAACTTTTAATTTTGGAACCGGTAAGTCTGCAAAAAAATTTATAAAAATTTTAAAAATTAAAAAATTTTGGTTAACAGATAGACAAAAATATTTTTCATAATTTTTAGTTTTAAAACTTGATTAAAAATGAAATTATCAAATAATAAGAAAATTGTTTTAATTACAGGAAGTAGTTATAGACACAGATATATACAAAATATATTGGTAAAATCAAAAAGATTTACTGTACCATTAATAATTCAAGAGAAACAAAAAAAAAAATTAAAAAATGATAATTTAACAAAATTACAGAAATCTCATCTTAAATTAAGAGACCAATATGAAAAATTTTTTTTTAAAAAACTTACTAAAAAAAAAAATAAAAAAATTCAAATTTTATCCATCCAGCGAAGCTTAATAAACAAAGATAAGAAAGTATTCAAGATACTAGAAAAAGTTGAACCAGATATCATTGTAACTTTTGGCTGTTCAGTACTTGGAAAAAAATATTTAAAAAGATTTAATAATAAAATAATGAATATTCATTTGGGTTTATCACCATTTTATAGAGGACAAGCAACAAACTTTTGGGCATTTGTAAATAATGAACTTCAATTTATAGGAGCCACATTTCATAAGATTGACAGAGGTATAGATACTGGTCCAATTATCCATCAAATGAGAGCAAGAATTTATAAATCTGATAATGTTCACTCTATTGGAAATAGAGTAATTAAAGATTTAAAAAAGAGTTTAATTAAAATTTTGTCTAATTTTGAGTATTTAAGATCGATAAAAAAAAATAATTTGAAATCAAGATATTTTAAATCTAAAGATTTTGATGATCAAAGTATTATTCAGATGTACCATAATTATGAAAAAAAAATAATTCTTAAATATCTTAAAAATATGAAAAATTTATATAAGAAATATCCAATTGTAGAATATAAAAAATTATGAAATCTATAATGTATCATTATATCCAATCTTTCAATCAAAACTTAAAAAATTTTGAATTTCTACATTACAAAAATTTTGAAAAACAATTAAATTTTTTTACAAAAAAATTTAGTTTTTTTGATTGCTATGAGTTATTTGAAAAAAGTGAAAATTTGGATAAAAAAATTTTTTTAACTTTTGATGATGGTCTCGCTTGCCACTATAATTTTGTATTTAAAATATTAAAACAAAAAAGAATTAATGCAATTTTCTATATTCCAACTTTACCTTTTCAAAAGGGAAAAATTTTAGATGTTCACAAAGTTCATCTTATAATAGGAAAAATTGGCCCACGAAAAGCATTTGAGGAACTAAAAAAAATTATACAAAGAAATAAGAGTTTTCTTGATAAAAATATGAAGTTAAAATATGAAAAAAAAATTTACCCTGAACAAAAAAAAAATGACTCACGAAATTTTAAAAGTTATTTAAATTACTTTATAAAAAAAAAATATCGAATAATAGTGATTAACAAATTGTTTAGAAAAGTTTTTCAAAATAATGAAAAAAAAATTTGTAAAAGTTTTTATTTAAACGAAAAACAAATTAATCATATGACTAAAGAAAATATGATTATAGGATCACATTCGGTAAATCATAAAATTATGTCAGAACTTTCATTAAACAAAATGAAAGAAGAGATTAATAAAAGTTTTAATTTTATTAATATGTTTATTAAAGAGAAAACATTTTCTTACCCTTATGGAGGATACCACACCTTTAATGAAAATGTTAAAAAGTATCTGTCAAAAACCAATGTATCTTTTTCAATGAATGTTGAAAATAAAGATATATCTAAAAATGATCTTTTGAAAAAAAGACAAGCGTTACCAAGAATAGATTGTAATAATTTTCCGCATGGACAAATCTATAAGATCTAAATTAACATAAATAATTATCAAAATACTCCAATGTATTTGATAGATAGAAACAAAATTATAATTCAATTATGTTTGCTGAATTTATAATTGCAATTTATAACTGCTCTTAAAAAATAATTTTGGATCAATTGTTTTTTTCTTATGATAGGATGAGCTATATAACAGGTTCTAATATAGTTGTTGATGGCGGATGGACTGCAATATAAATTGTTTTTTAAAATAAATTTTTTATGAATAGTAAAATTAAACCACCATACTTAATAGGAGAAGTAGGCATTAATCATAACGGATCGGTTCAGCTTGCAAAAAAGATAATTTTAAAGGCCAAAAACAATAATTTCGACGCTGTAAAATTACAAAAAAGAGACCTGAAAATATGTATTCCAAAAGAGCAACAGGAAATACAAAGAGATACTCCATGGGGAAGAATGACATATTTAAATTATAAAAAAAAAATTGAATTTAACAAAAATAATTTTAATGATTTAATTAAATTTTGTAAAAAAATTGAAATAGATTTATTTTGCTCAGCATTTGATATCAATAGTTTGAAATTTCTTAAACAATTTAAATTTAGATATAATAAGATTCCTTCTGCTATGATAACAAACTTAAAATTTGTAGAGGCAGTTGCAAAGCAAAAAAAGAAAACTTTCATTTCAACAGGAATGTGTACTATGAAGGACATTTCTAAAGCTGTTAAAATATTCAAAAAGTTTAAGTGTAAATTTGTGCTTATGCATTGTGTTTCGGAGTATCCCTGTCCGGAAAATAAACTTAATTTAAGAATGATACCGAATTTAAAAAAAAAGTTTAAGTGTGAAGTAGGCTATAGTGGACATGAAACTTCTATTTCACCTACTATTTTTTCTTGGATTATGGGTGCAGATTATATTGAGAGACATATTACTATTGATCGCTCATTATGGGGAACAGATCAATCAGCATCAATAGAACCACAAGGCATGAGTACACTATCTGGTATTTTAAAAAAAGCTTACATTTTCTTTGGAGATGGAAAGAAAAAAATTTCATCAGTTGAAAAGAAAATGTTAAAAAAATTTAAGTATTGGTAATTAGATAAATCTCATGAAATTTAAAGTATTAAACATTAATAAAAAAAAATCTTTTTTTGAATCTTATTTTAAAAAATTTGGAATAGATGAAATTTTAAATTTTAAAAATTTTCATAAAAGATCAATAAATGAGATGCAGGTTAAAAAGGCATACGAACCAGAGTTGGATGATTTGTATCTTTTACACAGATATATCATTCTTTTTAAAAGAATGACCGTATTAGAATTTGGTACAGGGTGGTCGACATTAGTGATGGCTAATGCTGTTAAACACAATAAAAAAAAATATGGTAAAAATATTAAAAACCTCAGATTAAATAATCCTGGAGAAATTCACACTATTGACAATGAAAAAAAGTGGTTAGATAATACAAAAAAAATATCCAGGAATTATTCAAAAAATATTAAGTATCATTTTTCAGAAGCATACATGAATTCTTTAAATGGAAAAATTTGCACTTCATTTAAAAAACTTCCAAAAATTAATCCTGACTTTATATATTTAGATGGACCAGATCAATTTAATATAAAAGGTAATAAATATGGTATTAATCTCAATCATAAAGATTTAATGCCCATGAGTGGTGACTTATTAAGTATTGAACATTTTTTGAAACCAGGAACAATACTGGTAGTTGATGGTAGAGCTGCGAACAGTAGATTTTTAAAGTTAAATTTTCAGAGGAAATGGAAATATTCATACAATAAAATAAATGATCAGCATATTTTTTTTCTTAATGAAGAACCATTAGGAACATTAAATCAAAAACAAATGAATTTTTACTTCAAGTATTAATTTTTATCAAAAAATTCATAGATATAATTCTCTACCTTTCCAAAATTACTTAGTCTCGTTTGTTTTAAATCTTTTATCATTAATTTGTATTTTTTTGAGTTTTTTTTTGAATTTTTGCAAAAATTCATTAATCCTTCTAATGTATTGCACACTCTGCCTATTTTATTTCTATCTTTAAAAAAGAATTGATCTTTAAAATTTTTATTTTTGAGTTTTTTTTCAAAAAAAACTACTGGTCTCTCTGTTAAGAATGCAAAAGTATAAGCTGTACCAGAAGTATCAGTTACCATAAATGAAGATTTGGAATAAATCGAAATATAATTTCTATCTTTATTAAAAGAAAACTTTCTATCATTTTTAAACGTACGACTTATATCAATAAATTTTTTATCATTAATATTTGACGGAAAAGGTCTAAGAACAACATTATAATTTGAATTAAGAAGTAATTTTATAATTTCTTTAAGTTTCAAAATTAAATAGGATTCTTTAAATGCATAAATATTAGTTGGAGCGATAATGATAAACTTTTGAGTATTTTTATTATTAATTTTTTCTATTAAATAATCTAACTTAAGATATCCTGTTTTAATTATTTGTGGAATTTTTTTTACAGAAGATCCTCGAAAAAGTTTTACAAACATTTTTTTGGTCACACTTGAGCTTACAAAAATAAAATCATATTTTTTGATTTTATTAACCACACCCTTTTCTTTTGATTTACTCGATATTGGTGTATCGTAAATATCATGATGGATATAAATTTTTTTTGAAAAACTTGTAAAATGATCACATACATAACTACTTATAAAAAAATCAACTCCAAATATAAATTTTAAATACCATTGAGAAATATAAAAATAACCTTTTTTTTTTAAAAACTTTGACTCATGAGTGTAAATAATTAAATATTTTTTCTGTAACTTGTTTAGAAAGCTCCGAATATAATAATCTGTCACCAAAGTAAGATTTCTATTCGGATGGTGAAAAACAATTATCCTTTTTCTTTGAAATTTTGCATGAATTATTCCGAATATAATAAGAAAGTATGATTTGAGTATTAGTATTTTATTCATTAATTGATTTGATGATTTATAAGCCTTTATAATATTATTGTATTGTAAAAAAGCATTTAAAATAACATCTTAAAATTTTTAACAAGAATGTAGACATAATTAAATAAACATAGTAGTAAATATTGTTCAAAATATGAAC
>MDSV01140924.1_pt1 | contig 11582 bp, 11 predicted proteins | sample 810851 | NCBI WGS metagenome assembly MDSV01 (sample SAMN05326640, study PRJNA326480) | marine metagenome | isolation source: seawater | place: Atlantic Ocean: North East | collected 2012 | reverse complement strand
TCTTTTTCCTTATCTCCATCAAAATAAACTTCGACATTAGATAAACCAATTTTTTGTCTAAGGAATTTAACATAGTTTCCTTTTTCAACTGTTTTAGTCCAATAAAAGTACCTATCATCTTTAAATTTTAGACTTTCGTCAGATAATTTAATTTTCGATTTTATCTCATCAAATAATTTTTTTTGTAGGTCTTTTGTGTCATCAAAATAAGTTTCTGTTAATTTATTATTTTCCTCTAGATAACTTCGTACTTCTGGTAAAAGTTTTTTAGGATCCTGCAGAACCTCAATAATATTATGTGGTTGATCAACATAAGCATATTCATCTACTAATTGTTGCCCATGATACGTTTTGACGTTTTTTTCTTTTCTAAGTTTTGGTATATTCATTTGAGAAAGCATTAATATATGAACTTAGTCTTTTTGGGTATAATTATTTTTATTATTTTAGTTTTAATTTTGACTGCATTTGCCAGGGCTAATACTAAAAAAATTTCAAAAAACATTAGATTTTTAATTGTAATTCTTTCTATACTCTTTGGAATAGGGTTAGTTTTTGCTGGACGTATTTTATTAGCAGCCCCTGTTCTTTTGCTAATTTTGCCACTAATAAAGTTAAAATCTGGTTTTTCTTTATTTAAAGCACTTATGGTTTTCCGCTTATTAAATCGTTTAAGAGAGCAGGGTAGATTTTCATATTCATCAGGAGCAAATTTTTCACCAGGTTCAAGTAGTATTAGTTTAAATGAGGCGTATGAAATTTTGGATTGCAAACCAGGGGACAAAATAGAAAAAATTGAATCAAACTATAAAAAATTAATGCTTAAATTACACCCGGACAGAAATAAGGATATTGACAGCACAAAAATTAGTCAAATGCTAACAGAAGCTAAAAATTTAATAATTAAATCTGATTTTAGTTAATCCAATAAATTTATTGCCTGATTCAAAACTTCATTAAAAGATATTTTATCTTTACCTCTTGTGTTGTGTCCGCAACTATCAATGGTTTCATTCTCAGGAATGACAAGAGTAATATTATTATTGTAAGTTCCATAAGCAATTGGTGGTGAATCCATAAATAAAATTAAACACTTTAAACCTAATGCTGAAGAAATATGAGCAAAGCCTGTATCGTTAGAAACACAAATCTTACAAGCCGCAATTATCGGTAATGTATCCTCAATAGTCATTTTAGAAAAAGATATACAACTTTTCCCAATTGAAGAATTTAGAACTTGGTTAATTAATTCTTGATCTGCTGGTCCTCCTGCAAGAAAAAATTTGCAAGGTTTTTTTTTATTCATTTTTTCAAATAATTGAATATAGTTTTTAATATCCCATCTTTTAGTTGGTCCAGATGCAGAAATACCACAAACTACATTTACAGTTTTATTTGATATATCAAATTTTTTTATAGCTTTTTCTATATCGCTATTATTTATAAAAATTTTTGGTTTAGAAGAGATTTTAATATTTAATATTTCTTCTGTAAAATTTTTTGCAGTTTTAAAGAAGTTTTTTCCTTTTTTTGAAAAAAAGGTGTATTGATAATTATTTTTTATACCTGATAGTTTTGAAGCAAAATAAAGGCGCAGGCTGTCGCTATAAATATAAGATTGATCAAATTTTTTAGGTTTTATTTTTTTTATAATATTAAATAAACCTTTTTTATCTAAATCTATAACTTCTTTAACATGCGGATCATCTTTAAATATTTCTCTCGCATGTGTATTTTTTTGAGCCAAAACCACTACTGGCTTATTTATATACTTGCTTATAGCGTGAATATTTGGAGTTAAAATAACCAAATCACCAATACCCATAGATTTTATTACGACTAAAGAAGCTTTACTCATTTTTTCAATTTTATATAATTTATAATAAATAAATAAGTTAAAAGGTAAAAATATGGCAATAAACCCTGGTATCTATGCGGCTTCAATGTCTATTTTTAATAAAGACTTAACTTTAGATATTGATTCTACAATTATACATGCTGAAAAACTCATAGAAAATGGGCTACATGGGATTATATTATTTGGTTCTACTGGAATGGCACAACTTATTTCTTCAAATGAAAAAAAAAAATTAATATATAAACTTAAAGATAGTAAGTACAAAGATAATTTTGTGATTGGCACAGGAGCAAATGCTCTAAATGAGAATATTGAATTAATTAATTACACTTTAGACATCGGGATAGACAGATTTCTTTTAGGCGTGCCCGCTTATTATAAGTTTTCAGATGATGGGGTTTTTGATTATTTTAAAAATTTAATTAACAAAACCCCAAAAGCAAAAATTATTTTATATAATTTTGAGAAGCTATTTAATTATAAATTTAGTATCGAAGTTGTAAAAAGGTTAGCAAAAGAATTTCCGGAACAAATTGTTGGAGTTAAGGATAGTAGTTACAATTTATACGAAACATTAAAAATTCCAAATTTTTTAGTTTTTCCTGGCTCAGAAACTAAACTTCTAAAAGGACTTGAGCTAGGTTGTAGTGGTATAATATCTGCTGTATGTAATGTGACAGCTCCACTGGCAAGAAAAGTTTACGATGATTACCATGATAATAAAAAGCAAACGTTTAATAAGAAATTATGTGAAATAAGAAGTGCGTTTGATTTGTATAATTTAATTTCAGCTTTACACAGTTTCATGGCGAATGAAGATGAGAAATACAAAATAGTTTTACCACCGTTAAGTTTACTATCCGATGCAAAAGAGAAAGAACTTATCTCTAAACTAAAAAAATTAAATTTTTTTCCAGAAAAAAATAAAGCAGCATAAAAATGTTATTAGCAAGATTATTTTCAAAAATATATAAAAAGGGTGGAATTGTTTTAGTTGATTCTCACGGCCAAAAGTTTATTTGTGGACAACCTAATTTTGATAAACCAATAATATTAAAAATTTTGAAAAAAGAACTTAATTGGAAATTATTAATTAATCCTGATCTTTCTTTTCCAGAGGCTTACATGAGAGGCGATATAAAAATTGAAAATGCTTCATTATTAGATTTTTTAAATTTAACATTTGAGAATTTAGGTCGCAAAGAAATTAATAGCTCGGGTTATTTGATAAAAAAAATGTTACATGTTTGGCGTTTTTTTACAAATTATAACCTACCACTTAAGTCGAAAAAAAATGTACAACATCATTATGATATAGGAGAAGATTTATATGACTTATTTCTTGATAATAGGCACAGACAATACTCTTGTGCGTACTGGAAATCGGATGAAGATTCATTAGAAGATGCTCAACAAAATAAAATTAACCATATAATTAAAAAACTAAATTTACTACCCGGTCAAACAGTTTTAGATATTGGATGCGGTTGGGGATCTATGTGTTTTGAAATTGCTAAACAATCTGAATGTGAAGTAACAGGTGTTACTTTAAGTAAAAATCAATACGATTATTGTAATAAAAAAGCTAAAGAATTAAAATTAGACAACCAATGTCATTTTAAACTTCTAGACTATAGACATTTAAAAGGAAAATATAACAAAATTGTTTCAGTTGGAATGCTTGAACATGTAGGTAGAAAGTTTTATAAAACTTTTTTTAAAAAAATAAATAATCTAATGACAGATGATGGATTAGCTTTAATTCATACGATAGGTTCAACTGATCCTAAAGGTCCACCACAACCATTTATTCAGAAATATATTTTTCCAGGAGGTTTAGTGCCTAGTGGTAGTGACTTAATAGATGCTGTGGAAAAAACTGGACTGGTGTTATCAGATATGGAGAGTTTAATCCTTCATTATGATAAGACTTTAAAAGCATGGTTAGATCGATTTCTAAAAAACAGGGAAAAGGCGAAAAATATGTATTCAGAAAATTTTTGTAGAATGTGGGAATTCTATCTTGCCAGTTGTTCAGCTGCATTTCGATATAGAGATTTATTAGTATACCAACTACAAATTGTAAAAAACTTCACCGCGACCCCAAGTAACCGTAGAGATTATATATATCAATAAATATTTGGTATATATTGTTATTAAATCTTTCTTTCATGAAAAAAAAAACCTCAAATAAAAAATTCAAATCAAAAAAGAAAAAGAATCGTAAATTAAAAAAGAAAAAAAAACTTATAATAAAAAGAAGAAAAAAATTAAAAACAAAGAAAAAAAAACGTAAAATAAAAAAAAGGATAAAAAATAAATTAAAACAACTTCCCATTGATAGAATTAAAAAAATAAGATTACCTAAATTTAAATTAAAAAAAGTTAAATTAAAAAAAATTAAAATTAAAAAAAAAGAAATTTTCAAAATTAAAAAAAAATTATTTGATTTTACAAACTTAAATTTTCAAAAAACAATAAATTGGCTTCTTACTCCAATATTTAGGGCTTACGATAATTATTTTGAAAATAAAAAATTAGAAAAATTTAAAAAAATTGAGTTTGATAGAAAAGAAAAGGAAAGACAAAAAAAAGAGGAAGATCGTCTAGTTTTTGAAAATAAACAAAAAGAATTACGCGATGAAATGAAATTTGCCAAAGAAAGAGAAAAAGATTTAAAAATGTTTATTAGGCAAGAACAAGCCATCTTAAGAAGAGAGCAAACTAAGAAAAGAATTCAGTTTCTTGAACAAATTAAGCTGGAGAAAAAAATAGAGGGCTATCGCAAGAGGGAAAATTTAGAAATTCAAAATTTAGAGAAATTTGCTTTAAAAGAAAAAAGAGATGATTACCGCCCAGTAGAAGAGCGCATTGAAAAAATAAAAGAAAAATATAGAAATATTAGAAATCAGAAAATTCGTGAACGTGTTGAATCTTTAGGTGTAGAAATTCTAGATACAGATACCAAAGAGGACATATTGCTAAAAGAAAAAGAGTATGCTGCTCAAAGAGAATCAATCGAACTAATTTTAGAGTCTTTTTATCGATCTGCTAATTCTCTAATATTCCAACTGAATAAAAAGTATATCCCTAAACACAAAAGTATCCTTAGAGTGATTGACAGAAGATATGAGTCAAATGAATGTTTTGTAAGATATGATGATAGTCCTGATGATGAATGGTTAATTTTAATATATTTAGAAGACTCAGATGCAAAAAAAGGAAAAATTGTTGTAGAAAATAAATCAAATATGGAAAAACATGAGACAAAAATATTTGAAACAAAGGAAATATTTGCCTACTCTGATTATCTCGTGGATGCTATGACATCCCATATTGATAGAGAAAGGCAAAAAAAAAACCAAATTAAAAATTAAAATTATTTTGGACTAGAAATTAATGATTAGGAAGTTTATCTTATAACAATTATGCAAGAATTACTTTTATATGTAGTCTTAGTACTTATATGTGCTGTTATTTATCTTTTATTAAGCCAAAAGAGAAATATAAACGAAGATAAAAGTAACGAAGAATTATCAAGATTAAAAGACTCATTAACTAATTCAATAAGTACCATGTCTACTTCTTTTAATTCCTTATCAAAAGATGTAACTCGGGATATGACCAAAGCTTTAACTAAAGTTGATGAGAAGGTGGGAATTTTTAATAAACAAGTAGAAGCTATTAATAAAAGTCAGGATAGTTTTAGTCGAATTTTAGCAGGAGTAAAACAATATGGTGGACTCGCTGAATTTTCTTTAGCAGCTTTATTAAAGGATTTACTACCAGCTAATCAGTTTATAGCAAACGTTAAGATGAAACCTGATGAAACAAGAGATGTAGTTGAGTTTGCTGTTAAATTAGAAGACGTTTTATGTCCTATTGATAGTCATTGGCCTATTGAAAAATATAAGGCTATCGATGAAGCTTACCAAGCGAAAAATAAAGATGCATTAGCTGATGCAAGGAATGACTTAGCTTCAGCATTTAGAGCTAAAGCAAAAAAAGTAGCTGAAAAATATATCATGCCACCAAAGACTACCGATTTTGCAATAATTTACGCCCCTACGGAAGGTCTATACGCTGAGCTATCAAGTTATAGAGATACCAAAACTAAAGAATTGTTAATGGAAGAATTAAGATCAAAATATAAGGTTACAGTGGCAGGACCAAATACTTTATGTGCTATTTTACAAGCATTCCATATGGGTTTTCACACACTTAAAGTTCAAAAACATGCCACACAAATTCATGATGATTTGAAAAATATTTCAACTAGATTTGTTAAACATTTTGATGGAATTTTATTACTTAGAAAAAAATTGGAGGAATCCATGAAAGTTACAGATGACTTTGGTCGAGACGCAAGATCTATTATGCGAACATTAGAAAATATAAAAGATCCAGAACAAGTTCAAAAAGCAATTAAAGAAGACGTTGACAAAATCAAGATATTGAATAAGTAGTACTATTAATGGCAAATTTAGTTTTTTATGATTTTGAAACATGTTCTTCCAATGTTTCTTATGGCCAAATAATACAAGCAGCCGCAGTACTAGTGAACGATAATTTCCAAGAACTAGATCGATATGAAGGTCGATGCAAATTAAGCCCAGGAATTATTCCAGAAGCTATGGCATTAATAGTAAATAAAACAACACCAAAAATATTAAAAGAAACAAATTTATCGCATTATCAAATGATTAGACAGATGATGGAAAAATTCAATAAGTGGAAAAACTCAATTTTTATAGGTTATAATTCTATCAATTTTGACGAGGAGTTTTTGAGAAGAACACTATTCAAAAATCTTGATTATCCATACATTACAGTTACCAATGGAAATGAAAGAGCTGATTTATTTGGTTTGGCAAGAGCATCTCATCTTTACTATCCAAATTGCATAAAGACTCCAATTAGCGACAAAAACAATCCAGTTTTTAAACTAGATAAACTGGCGCCTATGAATGGAATTAAACACAACGATGCACACTCAGCGATTTCAGATGTTTTAGCAACTGTTGAAATAGCCAAACTTTTAAGTAAACAAGCGCCTAATGTATGGAAAGCAAGTTTGATGACAACAAGCAAAGATAAAGCATTAAAAATTATTAAAGATGAAATTATATTTTGCACAGATTTTTTTTATTATGGAAAATCTTTTCCTTTCGTATTAACACTTGTCTGTGAACACCCACAATGGGGCTATCCAATGTGTTGGGATCTTAAGGAAGATCCAAATTTATATTTTAAAATGTCTATTAATGAATTAAAAAAAGAGTTTAAAAAAACACCAAAAGTTTTAAGAACTATAAAGCATAAAAAACACCCTATAATAATGAATGCTAGTTATGGAATAAATTTTGAAAATTATAAAAAAATCGGTTTATCTAAATTAAAAGAAAGAGCTAAAATTATCAGAAAAAATAAAGATTTTTGCGAAAAAGTAAGCGAAGTTCTAGATTCTGATGCGAGGGAAAAACAAGATTTCGAATCCCAAGAAGAAGTTTATGCAGAAGAATCGATATATACGAAATTTACAACCAAAGAAGACAATGCAATTATGCCTTCGTTTCATAAAGCAGAATGGAAAGAAAAATTTTTAGTATTACAAAAATTTAGAGACGAAAGACTAAGATATTTTGGAAAAAAAATACTTTATGAAGAAAGCCCAGAGTCTTTACCCAAAGATGAATATGAAATAATACACAAGGAAGTAGCTTCTAGAGTTTTAAGTTCCAACAAAGAAAAATGGAACACAATACCAAGGACATATTCAGAAATAGATACATTAAGAAATAAATTTAAAGATGATAGTGAAAAATTGAATATGCTTAATGAAATTAACTCTTATATAGAAGAGATGGAAAAAATGTATCAAAAGGTTAGTTGACATTAATAAAAATATTATTAAATTCAAAAAATAATTATGTCTTCTAAAAATATTACAGATGAAAATTTTGATTCAGAGGTTTTAAAATCTGATAAACCAACCTTAGTAGATTTTTGGGCAGAATGGTGTGGACCATGTAAAGTAATAGGGCCCATACTTGAGGAAATTTCTGACGAAATGAAAGAACAACTTACAGTTGCCAAACACAATATAGATGACCATCCAAATCAACCAACAAAGTATGGAGTTAGAGGTATACCAACAATGCTACTTTTTAAAGATGGAGAATTAAAAGCCACCAAAGTTGGAGCAACAACCAAATCTAATATTGTTTCTTGGATAAAAGAAAATATTTAGTTTAAATTTAAGATTTCCCCGGCAAAATATAAACTGCCAGTACAAAATATTATTCCATTTTTATTTTTTTTTGAAATATCTATAAATGCTTCTTTAATAGAGTTTTTTGTTGAAGAGGGAATACCACAGGAGTTTGCAATTGTAGCCAATTCATCTTTTGGAATAAAATTTGTTTGATTAGGTATATCTAAAGTTGTTATAGAATGAATCTTATCTTTAAAAAATTTGATGAATTTTTTATGTTCTTTATTTTTCATCATAGCTAGAATCATAAAAATTTTTCTATTTTTTTTTAATGACTCTAAGTATTTTACTATGACTGAAGCTGCTAACGTATTATGAGCACCATCAATTAAAATCTGGTTATTTTTAGACACTAGGTTTCTTAATTTACCTTTTGTTACATTTTGTAATCTTCCTTCACTTTTTATATTTTTAATTGCATTTTTAATATTTGACGGACTTATTTTAAACTCATCAAGCTGTCTAACAGTAGCTATAGCTGTAGATATATTACTAATCTGAAATTCACCAACTAAATTTGGTTTAGGCAAGTGTATTTTACCCCGGCCATCTTCATAAGTAAAACCATTATGGGTTTTTTTGTAATTATAATTTTCAGAAAAAATAATTTTGTAAGAAGAGTTATTTACAATATTTTTTTTAATAAGTTTTAGAACATTTTTTTTTTGTTTTGAAATAATTATTTTTGAATTATTTGGTAGATCTGAGCATTTCTCATAGACAATTTCATCAATTGTTCCTTTTTTCAAAAAATCTTTATGATCTATACCTATTGGCATAACTATAGATGCAATATTTTTTTCTATAACATTGCTAGCATCTAGTCTAAAAAAAAGTCCTGCCTCTAAAATATTTATATCTGCATGGTTTCTTGAAGCTTCAAGAAAAAAACAAGCACAAATAAATTCATGAAATGTTATACTTTTTCCTTTATTTATTTTTTCAACTTCACTCAATAAATTATATAGTCGCTTATCAGAAATATGTTTTCCTAAAAAATAGAATCTTTCATTAAATTTTCTAAGTGATGGACTTATATTTAGATTAACTCTGTATCCTGCAGTTTCAAAAATTTGACGTAAAGATGTACAAAAACTATACTTACCATTTGTACCAACTACTTGTATAACATTAGATATTTTTTTTTCAGGATTTTTTAAATCTTTTAATAATCTTTTAATTCTATTTAAAGAAAGATCTATGCTTTTAGGATGAAGTTGAAGCAGTCTTTTTAAAATCTTTTGGATCTTCATATACTTCATCTATATTAGATTTTTTTAATTCTTCTTTTTTTAAAATTATATTGGCTAAGTTGCTTATAGTTTCTTTTAAATGTTTTCTACTTTCAAGAGTTATATCTGCTAAACCAGCTTTTGTTATTCCGGGACCAGTACCAAAATCATCAGGAATTTGGTCTGTTCCCTTTAAAATATTAGCTGTGACTCTTTTTCCAGAAAATAAAAGATTTTCAACGCATTTTGATTCAACGATAATAAAATCATGCATAAAAAAACTAGATGCATATGTTCCACCTGCTGTTGCTCTTGCAGCCACACAAAATGTTGGTATTTGGTTTTTTTTAATTTCATTCATCGCGATTATGCTTTTGGTCATACCCGCTAATCCTGTGACACCAGTATGAACATCGATACCAGAACTTTGATATATGACAATCCACACATCTACTTTTTCTTTAACAGCAAAATTTGCAGCTTTTAGAAAATGTTCATTTTCAGCAGGTCCAAAACGACCAGCACCAAATTTTGGATTAAAACACACAACTACTGAACGTAAACCTGATATAACTCCTGAAGCACACATCAAAGCTGTTTTTTGACCTGTGGCTTTTCTATATTTTTTAATTTTATCTATATATTTGTATCTATCTTTAACTACAAAATTTAATGGGTCGGGATCAATATTATCAGGAGCTTCTATAATTTCATATTTTGAATCAAATAAATCATCTAATCGCATCTTTGGCGGCAAGTCGAAATGGAAACTACATTCACATATATACGAGTTTTCAATTAAGTCGGGCAAGTAAGAAATTTTTTTACATTGAGGACAGTTTTTCCAGTCTGTTGTTTCAGTACCACTAGGCTGTTTCTTAAAAATTTGCTTTACTTTAATTCCAATTTTTTTCCAGTGACTAATCCAATTCATGATAATTTCCTCTTAAGTTTTTTTACCATATTAACAACATTTGTGACAGGATTTTGTCTTTTTTTTATTGATTCAGAAATTTCCCTACATAATGCGCTCCCAACCACTAAACCATCAGCTTTTTTTAAAGCAGAAATAGTTTTAATCGTAATACCAAAGCCTATCACTAGGTTTTTAGATCTATTAATTTTTTTTATTTTATTATAATTTTCTAAGATTTTTTTAGGAGAGACTTTAAGTTTGCCCCCAGTAGTTGACAACATACTTATATAATAAACCATATTATGAGAATCTTTAATGATTTGTTTCATTCTATTCTTTGAAGTTGTGGGGGCTAAGAGTTGAATAAAGCTAATTTTTTTATTCTTACATTTTTTTGCAAAATACTTGTTTTCAGGATAAGGCAAATCAACAACAATTAAACCATCTACGCCAGTACTTTTACAAGATTTTAAAAAATTATTTTCACCATATTGACAAATTATATTGTAGTAACCCATGAGAATTACAGGTTTCGAATTTTTAAATTTTTTAAATTTTTTTACTATTTGAAAAACATCTTTTATTTTTGTCCCATTTTTTAGAGCACGATGTGTACTTGTTTGGATTTGACCACCATCAGCTATGGGTGTGTTATGAGCAAAACCAACTTCACAAATATCTGCATATTTTGAAATAGACTTTAGTATTTCTAAAGATTTATTCTTACTATTATCGCCAGCAACAGTATAAGTCAGTAATGCTGGTCTACTTTCTTTTTTACATTTATTAAAAGTTAAATCTATATTTGAATTCATCTAGTGTATTTTCCCAATCTACTTTTTATAATATCTTTGTCCTTATAACTGTCGCCACATGAATTTACGCAACAAATAGTATCTTTGCTTAGTAGTGGTGCAATTTTTATAACTTCAGCAAAAGCATGACTTGGTTCTAAAGATGGACTAATTGACTCTAAAGAAGACACCAACTTATAAGCATTTAAAGCTTCCTCATCTGTAGCAGAAGTATACCTTGCTCTTTTTGTATCTTTTAAAAAACAATGTAATGGGCTTACTCCACTATAGTCTAAACCAGCTGAAATTGACTCGGTTTCTTCGATCTGTCCTTCGGAATCTTGAACTACATATTGCATTGCTCCATGCAAAACTCCAATTTTAGAATTTTCAGTTAAAGGTGCAGCATGTTTTTTTGAATTTTTAGGTCCACCCGCTTCTACGCCAATAAATTCAACTTGTTTTTTATCATAATGCATAAATTCATTCCAAAAACCAAAACTTGAAC
>MDSV01090389.1_pt1 | contig 11582 bp, 9 predicted proteins | sample 810851 | NCBI WGS metagenome assembly MDSV01 (sample SAMN05326640, study PRJNA326480) | marine metagenome | isolation source: seawater | place: Atlantic Ocean: North East | collected 2012 | reverse complement strand
TTTAGAGGAAGAGAAATTTTAAATAGCAACCTTGGTCTAGATCTCTTAAATAGAATTAGAGATGAGCTTGAAGATATATCTCAAGTAGATCAAGAGCCTTCATTGGAAGGAAGGCAGTTATTGATGGTTTTATCTCCATTAAAGAAGAAGTAAGAAATAATATTTAAATAATTATGGGATATAAATTAAAATCGCATTCAGGTGCAGCAAAACGTTTCAAGAAGACAGGTACTTCTGTTAAAAGCAGGAGTGCTAGTAGGAATCATATACTTACCAAGCAGTCTACAAAGAGAAAGAGGCATAACAGAGGATTAATTAAGTTATCTGGAACCACATTAAAAATGGTTGAAAAGCTTATTAAATAATTATGGCAAGAGTTACAAAATCAGTTACGGCAAAAGCAAAACATAAGAAAGTTCTTAAGGCTACAAAAGGTCATTATGGTGCCAGAAGCAGGCTGTTTAAGACTGCAAAACAATCAAATATAAAATCACTCCAGTATGCTTTTAGAGATAGAAAAAATAGAAAAAGAGAATTTAGATCTTTATGGATTGCTAGAATCAACGCTGGCTCAAGAGAATTAGGAGTCTCATATTCTCAGCTCATGAATGCTCTGAGTTCCAAAGAAATTATTATAAATAGGAAAATTCTCTCTGATATTGCAATTAACGATGCACCAACTTTCGAAAAGGTTGTCCAAGCCGCAGTAAAATAATATATTAGTTAAATGTCTTCATTTGACGATATAAAACCACCTGAGATTCAAATCCAATTAGGATCAGAGCATCCAATTAGTCAAATGAAAGACTTTTTGTTAGCTCTTTTATCTGATTTTGGTTTTGAAGAAGTTCATGGACCAGAGATAGAGTCTGAAGAATTTAATTTTGATATGTTAAATATTAAAAAGTCTCATCCAGCAAGACAAATGCATGATACTTTTTATGTTCAAGATAAATCAAAAGTCTTAAGAACACACACATCACCCGTTCAAATAAGAAGTATGCTTAATACAAAGCCGCCTATGGCTTATACTTCGGCCGGAAAAGTGTATAGAAAGGATGATGATGCAACGCATTTGCCAATGTTTCATCAAGTTGAAGGCATTTATGTCGATGTGAATGTCAATTTTTCACATCTAAAGGATTTAATTCACAAATTAATCTATTCTATTTTTGGAAAAGATGTTGTTATTAGGTTTAGACCATCTTATTTCCCATTTACAGAGCCCTCTGCAGAGGTAGATATATTGTCTGAAGAAGGAAAATGGTTAGAAATTTTGGGTTGTGGAATAGTTAATCCAATTGTTTTAGAGAATTGCAATATAGACTCTAGACAATACAGCGGTCTAGCTTTTGGTCTCGGTGTTGAAAGGATAGCCATGTTGAAATATGGAGTTAATGATATTAGAGAATTTTATAAATCAAACTTAGATTTTTTAACTCAATTTAAATGAAAATTCATTACAAAGACATACTGAGGTTTATCGATGAAAAACCACCTATAGATGATTTATCAAATAAATTATTCCAATTAGGGCATGAACATGAAATAGAGGGTGAAGTATTTGATTTGGAGTTCACGCCAAATAGAGGAGACTGTCTCTCTGCCTATGGATTAGCTAGAGATTTAAATGTTTTTTATGACGTTAATAATTCTATAGATATATATGAAGAAGATATTGAAGAATTAGAACTAGACTTCATAAATAAATCAGAGGTTGACTGCCCAAATATTTCTTTTCTAAAGATAGAAATTGAGGGCCAAATTTCAGAATATAAAGATTATCTATCATCATATTTCATTAATTTAAAAATTAAAAAAAATAACTTTTTTACAGATATATCTAATTACATATCTTATGAATTAGGCCAACCCACTCATTGTTTTGATGAAGGCAAAATAAACGGCCAATTAGTTTTTGATAAACAGAGCCTTAATGAAGCTTTTACCACTTTAATGGACTCTGAGATAGAGCTTGAGGGAGAGAACTGTATTTTCAGTGTTAATGAAGAAGTTATAAGTTTAGCTGGTTTAATGGGAGGTATGTCAACCGCTTGTTCTGAGTCTACAAATATAGCTTTAATAGAATGCGCATACTTTAAGCCAGAATCTATTATTGGCAAATCAATAAAATATAACCTTCAGTCAGATGCTGCTCATAAGTTTGAAAGAGGAGTTGATCCTTGTTGCCATGAGAAAGTTTTAAGAAGATTTATCAACATTGTTCAAGATCATGTAAAGATTAAAAATCTAGAAATTGTTAAATTTAATAATACAAAATTTAAATCAACAGAAATCGAAATAGATTTAGATAAAGTAAATACGATACTGGGCACTTTAATAAAAGATGATCAATATAAAGATAATCTTCAAAAATTAGGCTTTAAATATGACTCTAAGATAGGAGTACCTTCCTACAGGAGCGATGTCCTGAATCAAAATGATTTAGCAGAAGAGATGGCAAGAATTATAGGTTACAACAATATACCTAACAGAACCATTAATATACCTAATAAAAATCAGGCTGTAATTTCAAAAAAAGATTATAAATTAAGACACCATTTAATAAAAAATGGTTTTTTTGAGGTTATTAATTTTCCTTTCGCAGGAGATAAAGAGAAAAACTCTATTGCTGTTGATAATCCTTTAGATTCAAATAGAAAATATTTAAGAACTAGCCTACAAACATCATTAACAGAAAATCTACTTCATAACGAGAGAAGGCAAAAAGATTCAATTAAACTTTTTGAATTTTCTGATATCTATACTTTAGAAAAGAACAGCAATAAAACTAAAATTGGAATTATTTCAAGTGGTAACATGGGACATGATCATGTTAATTTTTCCAAGCAGATTGATGATAAGTATCTTAATAGTTTAATGGAAGGTTTTTTAGAGTCTAGTGAGTTAAAATTTAAGACAATCTCTAGAGAAAACTTAAATACAAAAATAAAAAATAAAATATATTATATAGAGTTCAACATTGAAGATATTAAAGATAATATTGATATTGAGTTAGACGCTTCATCAATTCCAGATGGATTTATAAAATATGAACCAATTTCTGAACTACCTTCAAGTAATAGAGATTTTTCGTTCTTAATTAACAATTTTTCAAATTTAGAAGAAATATTTACACAGTTTCAAAATATGAATGATGAATATTTAAAAGATTCATTTATGTTTGATTTTTATAAAAATGAAGATAGAAATGAATTAAAAATAGGGTATAGAATGATTTTTCAATCAAACTCTAAAACATTATCTGATAAAGAAATCCAAAAAAGTATTTCAAAGATATTAAAACCTATTTTAGCTATAGATGGCATTTCTATACCAGGAATGGAATAAAAGTTTCAAGATTATTAATTAGACTCTGAATAGAATTAATTATAGTTTATAATCATAAAATTAATGAATGAGTAAGAAAATATGAAAAGAAATATATTTAAATATTTGTTATTACTTTTGATCCTTCCGGCTGTTACATTGGCTCAAGATTTTGATAAATCTTTTCTGGAGAGTTTACCTGAAGACGTTAGAGAGGAACTAATTAATCAGAAAGATTTTAAAGAAGAGCTAGAAGAACCTCAATATAGAAGACCTTCAACTTTTATTAGAAAACCAGAATTGGTAGATGGTGAAGCTTTAAAAGTATTTGGTTCTGAGATTTTTTCTATGATGCAATCTACGCTTATGCCGATAAATGAACCAAATTTTGATGGTTCATATTTACTAGATTATGGTGACGAGCTTCAAATTCAATTAATAGGACAAAAGAACTCTACATTTAAAGCTTATATTAATAGAGACGGCTCTATTAATATACCTGAAATAGGCAAACTATTTATTTCCGGGCTATCTTTAGATAAAGCAATAGATTATATAGGTAATACTATAAGTAGCTCATATATAGGGGTAGAGGCTTTTATAACCCTTACAAATGTTAGAGACATTCAAGTGATAATTGCAGGTAATGTCTATAATCCCGGCCCTTATGTTTTAAACGGGAATTCTAATATTTTTCATGCTTTAAGTGTTGCAGGCGGCCCATCAGAATCAGGTTCCTATAGATCAATCAAACTTACCAGAGAAGGCCAAGTTATTAAAACTATTGATTTATATGACACCTTTATTTTTGGTAAATCTAGTTTTAGTACCAGACTAAGATCTGGAGATATAATTTTTGTTGAGCCTGCTCAAAATATTGTTTCAATAAATGGTGCAGTGAAAAGACCTGGAAAGTATGAACTAACAAATCAAGAATCTCTTGATAAAGTTATTTTTTTCTCAAATGGTATAACTAGATATGCAGACTTAGGGTCAATGAAATATAGTAGAATTACTAATGCAGGCATTGTCTATAGAAATATTAATGATGTTGATGATTTTAAAGGTATAAAATCTGAAGATGAAGATAATATATATATTAAAGCAATTCCAGTTCGAAATGTTTCTATAAACGGAGCAATCTTGTTCCCAGGAACGTACCCAATGAAAGAGGGAGATGGCATTCTTGAATTAATAGATCTTGCAGGAGGATATTCCGATAATGCATACCCTTTTGGAGGTGTTCTGATAAATAAGTCTACCCAAGAAATTAATGAAGCTGCAAAATTAAAACTTAATGAAGCATTTTTAAATAATGTTTTAGCTTTAGTTTCTAATAACCCTGAAAACAGTAACGATATTCAGGCTTTTGTTTCATTAATGGAAGAATTGAAGTCATCTTCTGTATCAGGAAGAGTTAGCGCTGAGTTTGATCTACAAATATTAAAACAGAACAGCGAGGCTGACATTTTATTACAAGAGGGAGATAAAATAACAATTCCAGAATTTTTAAATCAAGTTTATGTATTTGGAGAAGTGCTTTCAGCAGGAACTGTGCCTTATGTTGAAGGGAAAGATCATTTGCATTTCATAAACAGCAAGGGTGGTTATAATAGTTATTCTGATAAAGAAAATATTTTTGTTCTTCAGCCAAATGGAGAAACTGTAAAGTTAGACAATGCAAAGAATGTTTTCGTGAATAATAAAAATTCTAATGCTTCAAATATTTACCCTGGCTCAGTTATATTTGTACCTCGGAAACTTGATAATGAGATCATTAGAAGACAATCTTTACAAGCCTACACATCAATATTGAGCAGTTTAGGAGTTTCTTTAGCTTCATTATCAGTTCTAAAAGAGTAATCTATTTTTGAGTGATTTTAAAAAGATCTCCAAATGATAATTTATTGTAGAAATTTTACATATTTAATTTTACTTGTATTTTTTTCTATTCCTTGGCTTGTAGCAGATAGCTTTTTCTATAATACATATAATAATCATGGAGTTATTGGCCTAATTAATATGCCAACAGCTAGATTTTATAATGAAGCATCTCATGGAATAACTTTATATGACGGTACCCCAGATCAAAAAATCACTTTAACCTCATCTCCATATGATTGGCTAGAAGCTTCTTTTTTTTATACCAATATCCAAGACAAGCCATATTGTGGGGTTAGCTATGATCCAGTCTGTTCCCAGGACTATAAAGACAAAGGGTTTAATTTTAAAATCAGATTAAAAGAAGAAGGTGTATTGCCGGCAATTGCTATTGGGATTAATGATATTGCTGGAACAGGTTTATACAGCTCTGAATATATCGTAGCTAGTTATGGAATAAATAATCTAGATTTTCATTTTGGGCTTGGATGGGGGAATCTTAATGGCTCTAAAAATGGATTCAAGAATCCATTAGGATATTTTTCAGATAGTTTTAAAAATAGACCGAATACTACTAAAGGTCAAGGCGGTCAGTTTCAGGCATCAAGATATTTTTCAGGACAAGAGACATCTCCTTTTTTTGGAATATCATACGCGCTTAATAAAAAAACTCTCCTAAAAATAGAAACAGATTCCACTTTAACTCCAGGGAGAGTTGGTTATGAAGATTCACAAAACAGAATTTCCTTTGGCGCTGATTATCAAATCAATAGAAATTTTTCTTTAGGAATATCTAGTGAAAGAGATAATTATTTATCTTTTAGGTTTATATATAAAAATAATCCAGTCGACTCTAGAAGCACCTACAAATACGAGCCAGCTGAAGTAAAGAATGAATGGAATAAATATACTAAATTAAGAGCAAACCTAGAAAATAATGGCATAGGCGTTAATAAAATTATTGAAACTTCTGATGCTATTGGTCTTGAACTAACTCAATTCGCACATCCTAATTTAAATCTTATAGAAGAAATTATTTCTACTGCTAAATTAGAATCAGGTATTACTAAAGACATAAAGAAAGACCTAAGAATAGCAGACTTAAAAGCTTATTCAGAATATGATCAGGCATTTGAAAGGAATTCACAACTCATCTATGAAAGAAAAAGAACAAGCAACTTTAACACTAATACAAAATTAACTTTTAGACCTTTTCTTGCATCTAGAGAAGAATTCTTTAAAGGAGCAATTTTATTAGAAAATAATAGTGAGTATGTAATAAGAGATAACTTCTTTTTCTCATCAAATTTAAAGTATACTCTCGCTGATAATTTTGATGATCTTATTTATCCACCAGTAGATTCATACCCAGCTCAAGTGAGATCAGATGTAAAAGAGTATCTTAAAAACTTCGATAAAGGTGTAATAATCGGAAGGGCGCAATTTGATTATCATCTATCACCTAAAAAAAATAACCATATTATGTTGTCAGCAGGTATTTTAGAAGACATGTTCTCTGGTTATGGCTTTGAATACCTGTATTTTAAAGAAAAGAGTAATTTTGCTATAGGCGTAGAGGTTTTTGATGTTGTAAAGAGAGATTATGAGATGCAATTTGGAACTTTAGATTATGAAAATATTACCGGATCAGTTAATTTTTATTATAGAAATTTCAATATTATTCCATTTGATGCAAAAATTTCATACGGAGAATATTTAGCTGGTGATGAAGGGGTTACTTTTGAATTGTCTAGATCTTTTATTAATGGTACCGAGTTGGGAGTTTTTGCAACATTTACTGATGTTTCTTCTGAACAATTTGGAGAAGGATCTTTTGATAAAGGGATTTTCTTTAATATTCCCGTATATGGCAATTTTATCAATTATACATGGAAGCCATTAACAAAAGATCCAGGAGCTAAGTTAAACAGAAAAAATTCTTTACACGACTTATTGATAAAATTCAGACCACACAATAATTAGCAACATTTTGCTTGCATGTAACTTGTGTTTAAAAAAAACACTTATTATGTAGTAAATGTACACATTATAAAAAAAATATATATAATGATATGCTCACTTTATAATCATTTGGGGTTATAAACTCTCTAAAATGATGTATATTGTGAGTATAAAGTTTTATTTAAGGGTTATAACAGAGGAAAAATTAGTATGAAAAATCATTATTTTACATATGTTTTAGGTTTTATTTTTACAGCTGCATTATTAACAAATGATGTTAATGCTAATCAGGTAGATGCATCTCAAGATCAACTAATGCAAATTCAAAACAGAGTTGATGCTATGTCAATTTCTGATATTAAAGATAGAAGAGAAGCTTTATTGATAGAGAAAGCTTTGCTTGAGGATGAGCAAGAATCTTCTCAAAGTCCTGCTGTCCTTAAAGAAGGAAAAGCTAAATTAGACCTAGTTAGAGCAGAGTTGTGGGTGCTAGTAGGAGCTTTAGCTGCTGTGAGTGCCTTAGATGGGGAATCTGGATATTCTGCTCCGCCTGATACTACCCCTCCAGTTATTACAATTAATGGTGATAATCCAGCTACAGTTGAACTTGGTAGCACATACACTGACGCTGGAGCATATGCTGATGATGGATCTGTTGTAACTTCAAGTGGAACTGTTGATACATCTACAGTTGGTGCATACACAATTACTTATACATCTACTGACTTTTTTGGAAATACTTCTACTGCTACTAGAACTGTTAATGTAGTTGACACTACTGCCCCTGTTGTTACTGTAACTGGAGATAACCCAGCTAGCGTAGAACTAGGTTCTACTTATACTGATGCTGGAGCAACAGCTACAGATGCTTCTGGAGCAGTTACTGTTGTAACTACTGGAACAGTTGATACAGCTACAGTTGGTTCATACACCTTAACTTACACATCTACTGATGCTTCTGGTAATGTTGGAACACTTACAGCCTCTGGTAGAACAGCTACTAGAACAGTTACTGTTGTTGATACTACAGCTCCTGTCTTTACTTCATTAGCAGGATGGATTGTTACTGAGAACCAAACAGGCATTGGAACAGTTACTGCTACTGATCTTCAAACAGTGACCTTTAGTGTCTCTGGAAGTGAATTACTTATTACTTCTGATGGAGTTCTAACATTTGTAAAAGCTCCTGATTATGAGGTTAAGTCTACCTATACAGCCACAGTTACTGCTACTGATGCTAGCTCAAATGCTGCTACTCAAGACATTGAAATATATGTTGAAGATGTTGGTGGTATTGATGATAATCCTGCAACAGGTACAGGTACAGGCACAGGAACGGGAACAGGAACAGGTACGAGTACGGGTACAGGTACAGGAACTAATACCGTCATTAGATAAAGTTTGATGTCTTTTACAAAAAGCGATATTGCTAAAAATATCGCAAAAAAGACATCAGCTTCTAACCAAACAGCAAAACAACTACTTGAACATTTTATTCAAGTAGTTGTCTCTAATTCAAAAAAAAGAACAGTAAAAATTAGCGGCTTTGGATCCTTTTCTAGGAAAACCACCCCCAGCCGAATAGGAAGAAACCCAAAGACAGGCGAAGAGCATCAAATATCTCAGAGAAATAAATTACATTTAACTATCTCTAATTCAATCAAAGAGAAAATCAATTAATCCTTGGTCGGGATGGTCGGATTTGAACCGACGACCACTACACCCCCAGCGTAGTGCGCTACCAAGCTGCGCCACATCCCGAATACCATAAATTTTAACCCATCAAATACTTTTGATATGCCTTTTATATAAAGAATTTAGATATAATTATGCACAATGGAAAATATCATTATTAAATCTCAAGCTGGAACTTTTTCAGGATTCTGTGAAAATAAAATTAATAATTTTTATGGTATTCCTTACGCAAGCTCATGCGCTGATAGTAATAGATGGAATGCACCTAAAAGATTGCAAGCTAATCACATACATACAGAATCAGTTAGAGGCCCAAGTGCATATCAGACTATAGTTAATAAATCCTTTATGTTTGATCCAACTCTTCCAGTAGAAAGTGAAGATTGTTTAAGTCTAAATATTGCTTTTCCTAAAGAAGAATCAAATCTTCCGGTAATGATATGGATTCATGGAGGAGCTTATTTGACTGGATCAGCAAATGGAGCTTTATATCAGATGGAAACATTAGCTTCGAAAGGAGTCGTGTTAGTTGCTATTAACTATAGATTAGGCCCATTAGGATTCTTAAAACTTGATGAGGTTACAAATGGTTTAATACCATCTACGGGAAATGAAGGCCTTTTGGATCAAAGAATGGCTATTCAATGGGTCAAAGAAAATATAGAGAGTTTTGGAGGTAACCCTGACAATATAACTATATTTGGTGAATCTGCAGGAGCATGGAGTTGTGCTCTTCAAGTTGGCATTGGTATAAATAGAGATTTCCACAAGGTAATCTGCCAAAGTGGAGGAGGTGATGCCGCAAGGTCTATTGATAGTGCAAATCAGTGGGGCGAAATATTTATTTCAAAAAGCCATGATATTGGACTTTCGATAGATGATCTTATGAAAGCGCCGCCTGAGCAATTAATAGAAATAGCTAAATTAATGAGGCATATAGATCTAAGTGATGGATCGTCATGGGTTATGCCAGAAGTTGGTTTTTCCCCTGTTATCGATAACTTGATTTTATCAAGTGACTATATAAATAATTTTAAAACTGAAGATTTTGATTTTATGGCAGGAGTAACCTTAGATGAATATAGATTATGGAGCGCATTTCATCCTTTTTATAAAAACCTATCGAAAGAAAATCTAATTAAAAGACTTTCCAAAATTTTTAAGCATTCAGTAGAAGAAATTATCGAACTTTATTCAGATTATATAAATAATAATAACTATGGTTATCTGCTTTCCTCTATTATGACTGATTTAACTTTTGGCAGTCCTGTTGAGGAACTTCTATTGAAAAATAAGAACTCTTATGGATATATATTTACTCCCCAAAGCCCATTGCTAAATGGAGAGCTTGGAGCTTTTCATGCTTCAGAATTACCATATTTATTTGGAGTACAAAATAAATCTGTATATAAAAAATGGAGTTCAAATTCTCGAGATATTACTGCTAAGCTAATGCAGGATTCATGGGTAAATTTTGCAAAAAATGGCAATCCATCTAATGATGATTTTGAGTGGCTAAAATTCTCAAATTCTTCTAATTATGCTTTAATTGGAGACTCTATAAAAAATATTAACTCGCCTTTTAAGGCAAGGTATCAACTATTAAATAATGCTAAAAATTTCTAAATTAATATTTATCATTCTTGTTACTATTCAAAGCTCTTCATTGTTAGCTAATAAAATTATAAATACATCTTCAGGAGTTGTTAGTGGTTTTGAAAAAGATCAAGTAATTAATTGGCATGATATTCCTTATGCAGAACCACCAATAGGGGAGCTTAGATGGAGAGCGCCTAAACTAATTTATAATAGTAAAGAAAATATTTTTCCAAAAGAAGGTAATTTTTGTATCCAAGAGCCATATGAGAGAGGCGGAGCGCCAGGAGATGAAGATGTTAGCGGTACAGAGGATTGTTTGTATTTAGATATACAGGCTCCAATTGCAACTAAAAATTCAAAACTACCTGTTATGTTTTGGATTCATGGAGGAGGCAATACATCAGGACTAAAAGATAGTTATAATTTTTCAAAATTAGTAAAAAAAGAAAAAGTTATTGTTGTATCTATAAATTATAGATTAGGAGCATTTGGGTGGTTCACCCACCCAGCTATTCAAGAATTTCAGTCAGGATTGGATAAATCTTCAAACTTCGGCACTCTTGATATTATTGCTGCATTAAAATGGACTCAAGAAAATATAGCTAAGTTTGGAGGAGATCCAAACAATGTAACGATTTTTGGTGAATCAGCCGGTGGCCACAATGTTCTTAGTTTGCTAGTTTCAAAAGAAGCAAAGGGGTTATTTCACAAAGCAATATCACAATCAGGATATACAACAACTTATTCAATTCAAGAAGCTTACAAACCAAAAACTGCCTCTAATACATCTGAAGCATCTAGCTCAAAAATATTTTCAAGTCTTATTAAATCAATTGAGTATTCAGTACCAGAAAATGAGATCAAGATAGAGGAACAAAGAAATATTTTAAAAGATATAGACCCATATGTATTTTTTCTTCTATATCAGAAAGAAAACATTCGCAGTATTCCTTTAATAACGGAGGATGGTATTACTATGCCTTTTGAAGGTATGAAAGCAGCGCTAGGTAATCCTGAGCACTTAAATATTGTTCCAACTATTGCTGGATCAAATAAAGATGAGGTTAAACTATGGTTAGCAGCTGCAGACTATTTTGTAAAATTAGATAAAAGCT
>MDSV01066933.1_pt1 | contig 11582 bp, 10 predicted proteins | sample 810851 | NCBI WGS metagenome assembly MDSV01 (sample SAMN05326640, study PRJNA326480) | marine metagenome | isolation source: seawater | place: Atlantic Ocean: North East | collected 2012 | reverse complement strand
TACCTAGATACTGGAACAACTGGAGATATCTACATGGATGGTAGCGCCTTTGAAGATAAGCCCATACGTAAGGCTAAAAATATAAATAATAGATATAGGCAATCGGGCCGTATAAGAAATCAACAAAATTTGAATACGAAGCAGAAAATACCTGATGAACCTACAGAGACTACTTTAGAAATCGATGATACTGCTAGTAATTTAGACAAACCCTACTTAAGGGAGAAAATCCGTGAGCTGTGGAAAACAACTAATAATTAATCGTTCGTCATCAAAAACATGCAAAACATGCAAATGAGTCTACAGACTGCCATAACTACTTTTGTAGTAGCGGTTTTTATATCCAATCCACTGATTGGCAATAATTTAGAATTACCTAAGAATAGTCCATTTCTTCCACATAATTATGGCGTTAAAAAAGTGACAACTCGCCCTCAACCTGTTGGAGGTAATGGACTTATTTCACGGCAAATAGAATTTCGAGGTATTATCGAACTCGGTGGTAGCTATCGCTTTAGCCTACACAACAAAAAGGAAAATAAAGGCTATTGGGTGAGCGAGAATGAAGGATCCAATGGAATAAAAGCCATAAATTATAACCCCCAGTCTATGTCGCTGACTCTCAGTATGAATGGAACGATTGAACAATTGACCTTAATCTCTGCAAACGAAAGCCCGTTACCGGTAGCCGTGTCTGCGCCCCCCAATAAAGGAGCCTCACCACCAGGCCCTGCAACTTTAGCTGCTCCAAAACCGCAGACAACCAATAAGGCTCGTGTGGTTCCCCGCCGCAGAGTCATTCTACCCAAGAAAAACTAGCAGTATGCTAACCGTCATCGATTGGGGCCGCACCAATTATTCGGATGCCTTGGAGCAACAAAAATCCTTGGTTCAACAGAGAATTAATGGTCAAATTGGAGATACTTTAATAATAACGGAGCATAATCCTGTATTTACTACGGGAATGCGAAAAGGTGCTTCTAAACATTTGATTTGGTCAGCCAAGCAACTAGCACACCGAGGCATTGAATTTTTGCAGTCTAATCGCGGTGGTGACATCACCTACCATGGACCTGGTCAGATAGTGGTGTACCCAATTGTTTCTCTTCAAGCTCGTAAAGATCTACATGCCTATTTACGCGACCTTGAATTAGTTGTGATACAAACACTTAGTCATTTCAATTTAGAAAGTTCAAGAAGGGATGGAAAAACTGGAATTTGGCTCGAAAATAAACGAAAAATATGTGCCATAGGAGTTGCAGTTCGATCTTGGATCACCTACCACGGACTTGCATTAAATCTTAATCCCGACCTATCTAACTATAACGGTATTGTACCTTGCGGTATTACGGATGGAGAAGTAACTTCCCTAGCAATGGAAATGACCAATCCACCCTCTTCAAAATCGATTAAATCACGATTAGCAGTTGAGTTTGAAGCTATTTTTGCAACTATTGGAAATTGATATGGAGAATCGTAAACCTACGTGGCTACGCGCCAAACTGCCAACGAGTGCTGGCTACAAAGCGACTCGTGAAATTGTAGATACTCATAATCTACACACAGTATGCAAAAGTGCGCAGTGCCCGAATATGGGAGAGTGTTGGTCTCGTGGAACTGCTACGGTAATGATTCTTGGTAATGTTTGTACTCGTTCTTGCTCTTTTTGTGCTATCCAAACGGGTCGACCAACAGAACTCGATTTAGGTGAGCCAGCCCGAGTGGCTGAATCCATAGCTAAGATGGATTTAAAATACACAGTTGTTACATCTGTCGCTAGAGATGATCTAAAAGATGGTGGCGCCTCGGTATGGGCAGCCACGATTAGAGCGATTCGTTATCGTAAACCAGATTGTGCCATCGAAGTACTAACTGCAGACTTTCGTGGGCAGCAAGAATATCTCGATATTGTACTCGATGCCTGCCCCGATATTTTCAATCACAATATGGAAACGGTAAAGCGTCTGCAACGACCCATACGAAAAACGGCTCGTTACGAACGTTCTTTGTGGGTCTTAAAACATGCAAAGAGTCGTGGCTTCATAACAAAATCTGGCATTATGCTTGGCATTGGTGAAGAAGAAGCGGAGATCCAACAAACCTTGCAAGACATGGTCGATGTAGGAGTCGATATTCTAACAATCGGACAATACTTACAGCCTACGAAAAAGCACTCTCCTATCGACCGTTGGGTGACACCGGAAGAATTTCAGAAGTGGAAACAATATGCTCTAGAAATCGGCTTCGGCGTCTGTGAATCAGGCCCTCTTGTGCGCTCCTCTTACCACGCGGATGAACAATCAGATGTGTTTGACGTACTAGCGCGTCGTAAGGAAATGCTCGCTAGACAAGAGCTCGCAAATACTAAGAGTAAACAAGTTAAAAAAGAGCTATCTGAAGTCTAATCTAGCTTGGCTAGACCCACTCTTCGCCACGACTCTTGAGAGCATTTGCTAGAACTCTAGCAAAAAATGGCCCGCGGTAAATCCAACCTGTGTAGAGTTGTACCATTGCAGCACCTGCATCCATCTTCTCCCCTGCAGATTCAGGTGAATCAATTCCACCAACACCAATAATTGGCAAACGACCCAAAGTTGCACGGTGAATATAATTAATGACTTCGCTTGAACGTTGGCGAATAAAAGCTCCTCCACTCAAGCCCCCTGTTTGATTTGAAATTAATCCAGCGGGGCGAGCGATCGTTGTATTAGTAGCAATGATACCATCAAATCCTAGATCCAATAAGACTTCGATGATAACGTCGATTTCTGGGTATGTTAAATCAGGAGCTATCTTCAACAACATCGGATGCGGTAGACGTCCAAGTTTTTTTGCATGGCTTTTGTTAGCATCTCTTAATGATTGAAGTAAATCACGTAAATACTCAGCAGATTGTAATTCACGTAATCCTTGGGTATTTGGACTGCTAATATTAACTGTAAAATAATCAGCTTGGTCCGCAAGAATATGGAAGCAGGCTAAATAATCTTCTACTGCTTGGTCTAGTGGAGTAGCTTTAGCTTTTCCTATATTTACTCCGACTGGCATGCGCCGTTTACCTTTAGGGTAATTTTTAGTGAGGCATTTAAGCATGGCTTCTGCACCATGATTATTAAAGCCCATGCGATTAATTAAAGCGCTGTGCTCAGGATAGCGGAAAAGCCTTGGGCGAGGGTTGCCAGGTTGAGCCTTCGGTGTAACAGTCCCAACTTCTGCATGTCCGAACCCAAGTGCTTCAATGGCACGTACAAACTCCGCATCTTTGTCCATACCTGCTGCCAAGCCAACACGGTTAGGGAACTCTAAACCAAACAATTTTACTGGCTTATCTTCTTTAACTTGATTGCAGGCTCGTAAGAATCGACATAATCCAGGCACACGGCCGGTAGCAATCAATACTTGGCGCCCCCGATCATGCGCCTGTTCGGGATCGATTTGAAAGAGTGCTGGACGCACAATATTTTCATAAATATAACCCATAATAATAATTTAAACGACTCAACTTTAGAAGATTAGAAGCTAAGGTTAATTACATTCTTAACAAGTAAAATGGAATTTACAAAAAATTCTCTATTTAAGCCCTTTACAAGCGCTCTCGCTGTAGATTTACCGAATAGTGTGGGATTTTTATAAAACACAAAATAAAACATATAATTTAATCGCTACAATAAAATTTAATCAGCACATTTCTGAAGAATGACAAATACGACTTCAAAACTCACATGGTGTAAGGCTAGAATCGGTGAAGACATGAATTGGTGGATTCAAGAGATCAGCGATCCTATTCACTGGGACATTGATGGCTTGGGCATCATTGATCCAAGACAGTTCCAACACATCCTAGATTTAATTGAATCTCTTTCTGATTATGGACTGCAGAATGAATTAGTTGAAGAGGCTTTTTATTCTTTTGCTATCGATACAATCGAAAAAGATAAGAGCGTTCTTTTAAAGCGTATTAATGATAGTATTCTCGAAAGTGAAGAACAACTATTTGCCCTGCCTAATGTAATGGATGAAGAAAAAGGTCCCTATGCCGATCTAATCAATCATATTACCAAACTTAGAGTAAAGCTACTCAATGATTTAATAGACTTTTCACAAAGCTTCACTATCGAAGAACTAGAAGAAGAAATACGTGAGACTCAGAATAATGACTTTATGGAAGGAAGAGCCAGTCACTTCTTTAATGAGATGACCGCTATCCTCGAATATGTCCCTGAAGGGTTTGAACTCGACGATGAAGATAGTAGCGGGCCCAAATCAGAAGATGAGGAACTACAAAAAGAACTCTCTGACGTTGAGGCCGATACTAGTGAAACCATAGAGGCTGATGATACTATGAAGTGGGAAGAGGAGGAAGAAGAGGAGGGTCAAGATGACTACAAGGAACAAACTTCTCCGCCGGAAGAAAACAATTAGCTTTCTGTAAGCTGGAATCTATTGACATATCCAATCGATCGTACTCTCGATGCCAAGAGTTGCCCGCAATCGCCACATAACAACAATAGCTGCGCACAATGCAATCGCACGTTGTATGGTTGAAAGAAAACTAATTGCCTGACTTTTTTGTAAGCGAAACAATTGACTTTGCGCTAGCCAGAGTAGAGGCATTGTACCAACTCCGAATCCAGCAGCAAATTCAGCTCCTTTAAGTGCTGATCCAGAAAATAAGGCTAGTCCCAAAATCATATACAGGGGACCGCATGGAAGAAGCGGGCTAGTGAAACCAAAAACAGCTGCTCTGGATACTGGACTATCAGCAATTTTTCTTAAGGAAATTTTTTGGTAGATGCTGCCTAACCATAAAGGTTTTGGGTAAAATCGATCCAGACGAAATGCAATTGTTAGAAAAAAAATAACCAAGACCCATGGTAAATAGTTTAACCATGAGTTATGTAGTATATTTATTAAGCCACCTCCAAAAGCGCCAGCTAAAGCACCAACTATAATATATCCTATGAGTTTACTTAAATGGTAAGAACTCATTATTATATGGGGATTTTCCCCATTTGTACCACTCGTTAAAAAAGCGCAGGATAGAGGGCCACACATAGCAACACAGTGGACGCTGGAAACAAGCCCAGCAATAAATGCAGTTGCTCCACTATAAATTGATAATTCTACAAACACGGCACTTAAAATGCTAAACACATAGCAAATAGCAATCAGACAAGTATTAAGACGAAAAACATCCGCCATTTAATGAAAAATCTTCCCTTCATAAAGCTTGTTCTAGTTAATATAGAATTATGAAAAAGGATCATCTAATGTCCATGAAATCGTAAATTTTTAACAGCAGTGCAGATTCTCAAAAAGAAGGCAAAATGTCTCATACTTTATCTTCGCAAATCGATTATTCTAAAATTTTGTTATGATCCAAAAAAAATCGAAAGTATACTTATAAATGAAAAGCGTCATATTAATTGAAAATGGAAATTTACTGCGAAACCTTCTAGCTCTTGCTATTAGTAGATTACCAGAACTCAATTTAATCGCGGAAGCTAGTAACAGTTTGGAAGGGTATGATTTATGCTTAAAAAACAAACCTGATTTAGTTATTATCGATTTACTCTCACCAGGACTGCATGGTTTTGAACTACTCAGTCGTCTAAAAAAAAGGTGGCCAAATCAAAATGTATTAATTTGTACTTCTGTAGATTGTAGATCCGCACTTAGAAAATTAATAAAAATTGGAATAACAGGATATATTCACAAAAGTGCTAGCCTCTACGAACTAGAAGTAGCAATCAAACAGACCGCCGATGGTACAAGCTACTTTAACTCAGACGCAGCAAAAGTAATACGTGAGCTACTGGACTCTGAAAAATCTGAGAATACGGATCCCCTAGATTCTATAACTAAAAGAGAGCGTGAAATTATTATTTTAGTAGCAGAAGCTAATACTAATAAAGAAATAGCAATTAAGCTAGGCATGAGCGTTAGGACTGCCGATACGCACCGTGCAAATATCTTAAAAAAGCTACAATTACCAAATTCAGTAGCATTGACACGATGGGCAGTCACAAATGATCTCGTTAGTACAATCTACAGCAAATCGTAAAAATCTAAACGGTTAGGGGCACAGTACTAGATTGATTTGAAAAGCCCTTTGCTAGAAGAGACTACATAATAGCAAGTGCTTTTGCAGGCACATTAAAAAAGAAGCTATAATTAATAATTGTCCCTACTGACAGGCTTCACACTCTTCACCATTCATCATAGCATCGAGTGAGCACGCTTTGACCTCGGCATCTGAGTATTCCTTTTTCTCAGAAGATGTGCCTTCTGTTTGACCTGCTCGTCCTCGTACCTCTTTTTTGACACTGACTGTTGCTTTCTCAATATTTGAAGCTCCTAGAGTACGTAAATAATAAGTAGTCTTCAAACCTTTACGCCAGGCATCACGGTACATATGTGAGAGCGATTTAATGTCTGGTTCCGCTAGGAAAAGATTCACGGACTGTGACTGATCAATCCATTTTTGCCGACGTGATGCTGCGTCTATCAAATATTTATAATCTACAGTGAATGCAGTTTTATATTTTTCACGTATTGAATCCGGTATCCCTTCAATGGCTTCAAGCTCGCCATCAAAATATTTAAGTTGCTCGCATATTTCATCATTCCAGAGAGCTTGAGCCTTGAGGTCTCTAACTAAATGACCATTTAAAACAATAAAGTCGCCGGACAAATTACTTTTAACAAAGAGGTTTTTATATGTAGGCTCAATACAAGGCGATGTGCCCATAATATTAGAAATAGTAGCGGTTGGTGCGATCGCCAAAACGTTAGAATTACGCATTCCCTGTTTTTCAATTTTCTCTCGAAGTGGTTTCCAATCCATCTTCCCAGCACGAGGTACTTGAACTTCTTGCCCACGCTCTGATTGGAGCAAGTCTAAAGTGTCTTGTGGCATTAATCCACGATCCCACTTAGAGCCTGTATAAGTACTGTAAGTGCCGTGCTCAGCGGCAAGGTCGGAAGATGCTTCATAGGCATAGTAAGCAATCGCTTCCATAAATTCATCGTTAAACTCAACCGCTGCCTGAGAAGCGAATGGTATATCTTTAACAAAGAGAGCATTTTGTAGACCCATCACACCTAAACCAACTGGGCGATGGCGACTATTCGCTGTCTCTGCTGCCTTCGTGGGATAGAAGTTTATATCTATTACATTATCGAGGGCACGCACAGCAATGCGAATGGTCTCGCGCAATTTATCGTGATCTAAATTGCCATCCTTATCCAAATGAGAGTCCAAAACAACAGAGCCAAGATTACATACTGCTGTTTCTTCGTCACTGGTATTAAGCGTAATTTCTGTGCATAAGTTAGAGCTGTGTATGACACCTGTATGATCTTGAGGACTGCGCACATTACAAGGATCCTTAAATGTTATCCACGGGTGACCGGTCTCGAATATCATGCGAAGCATGGACTTCCATAACTCAATTGCAGGGACTTGCTTTCCAAAAATTTCCCCTCTCTCAGCCATCGCTTCATACTCGGCGTAACGAGACTCAAAGGCTTTGCCATATAAGTCGTGTAAATCCGGTGCTTCATTCGAGCGAAAGAGCGTCCATCCCTCTCGCGCTTCCATCCGCTTCATGAATAAATCTGGTATCCAGTTAGCCGTGTTCATATCATGAGTACGACGTCGGTCGTCACCTGTATTTTTGCGCAGCTCAAGAAAATCGTGGATATCATTATGCCAAGTTTCTAGGTAGGCACATCCAGACCCACGACGCTTCCCCCCCTGATTAACTGCAACAAGCTGGTCATTATGAAGCTTCAAAAATGGAATGACTCCTTGACTCTCTCCATTTGTGCCATTGATAAATCCACCAGTTCCGCGTACTGCTGTCCAAGACCCGCCTAAGCCTCCGGCCCATTTCGATAAGAACGCATTGTCTGCGATACCGCGGTGCATGATCGACTCAATGCTATCATCGACCTTGTATAAGTAGCACGATGAAAGCTGGGAATGCAAAGTTCCAGAATTAAAAAGAGTCGGAGTCGATGAGCAGAAACGACGGCTTTTATATAGATTGTACAAACTGATAACGTAAGCTTCACGGTCTTCTTTTTCAGCATGGAAAAGACCCATTGAAACACGAATCCAGAAGTATTGAGGTACCTCTAAGCGGCGGTGTTGCTTAATGGTCTTATCCACGATCAAGTAACGATCGTAAAGAGTCTGCACACCCAAATAGTCGAAATCTAAATCCGCTGATGGATCTAAGGCATCACCAAGCCTGTCCAGGTCGTACTCCAAAAGTTTAGGGTTCACCCGACCTATTTCTACTGCCCGCTTAAGATAAGTTTTTAAACCAATGCGGTGTGCATCCTTGAGTTTCTCCACACCATCTTCGACTATGTCCCAGTCCAATACTTCCTCGTAAATATACGATAAAAGTATGCGGCCTGCAAAGCGCGCAAAGTCAGCATCTCGCTCAATCAAAGCTTTGGAATTCAAAATAATTGTTTTTTCCAGATCCTCACGCTTCATTTCCGGATATAAAGAACGTCGCAACTCTACCTCAATAGCATCAGAATCTAAAGTTAGCTCTAAACCAATGGACGCAAATTCAATTCGTTTCTTAAGATCTATACCATCCCAGAAAGTATTTTCACCGTTCGCCTCGGTGACCACAATCATGGACTCTTGCTGCGCTTCATCGCCACTAGCATCGTCAGAATCTTCACGAAGACGCGAGCGGTGCGCGCGATAGAGAATATAAGACTCCGCTACCTTAAAGTGACCTTGGCGCATAAGCTCTTCTTGGACACCATCTTGGACATCTTCTATATTGATAAACGCTTGGCCAGAACTGTTGAGTCGATCTGTAACCGCACGAGCAACTTCAACTGCTGGCGATGAATCCATCTGCAGAGATAGGAAGGACTTGCGCACAGCAATTTCAATTTTTGATTCATTCCAGGGAACGACCTGAGTATTTCTACGAATCAACCGTATAGCTACCGGCCCTCTTTCTTCAGTAGCTGTGCCGTGATTTCGCGCGAAGACTAAACTCTTCGCTACATCATGTGCGTCGTTTTCTATGAGCGCTTTTTCTATCAGTAAATCAATATCATGAGAGGATAGTTTTAGCTCGCGCCCCTGCTCAATTTGTTCGGCTAGTACACAACCAACACTCTCTGCAACAGTAGCCACAAATTTTTGATTTTTATCAGTAAAAATTTCATCCTCTTGGCGAGATAACAATAAATCAGTCAAAGCTGCCCCAATAGTGTCGGCAATTTCCGCAAGGTCGAAATCGCGCTCTTGCCCTTCTGCTGCCACCTTAATTTCAGGGCGCTGCAATCCACTCTTCTCAATCACTCCTCGCCAATCAAAGCGCGGTTTTTTTTCTTTTGGAATTGTAGCAAAGCGTTTGAGCTCAAGATCTTCTTCGAAGGAAATTTTTTGTATCATTATTTTATTTTGGGTCAGTAGTCTAACGGTCAGTTTATATCAGTTGTCATGGGGTAGCAAATGTGCACTAGCGGCGGAGATTGCTCCGCCACTAGAACTAAAGTTCGTCATCATCGACTGACCCCAGCGCGGACGCTTTCTGGTATTCAGTCACTCGGCCTTCAAAGAAGTTTTGCTCCTTTTTAATATCCATCATTTCTGCAAGCCATGGGAAGGGGTTATCCACACCATCACTTAAAGGCAGTAAACCAACCCCCTCAAGGCGGCGATCTGCAATATAATCGATGTACTGGCAGAACTCATCTGCACTTAGTCCGACAGAGTTAACCGGCAAGCAGTCACGAATAAACTCTTTTTCTAAAGTGATCGCTTCGCGCATCATATCGGTCAGTTCCTCTTTAAAATCTTGTGTCCATATTTCACTATTTTCTTCAATCAAGTCCATTAATAAGTTACGGAAAACCTCAATGTGGTTGGACTCATCGCGTAGCGTGTAACGGAACATTTGCCCAAGTCCTGGGAATTTGTTTTGCCGATAGAGTGATAGCACCATGCCAAACAATCCGTAAAACTGTGTCCCCTCCATGCACTGACCAAACAAGAATAGATTTTTCGCAAAGGCTTGCTTGTCCGCGACAGTTTCCAGGTCCATGTCACGACGCAGTGCGCGTGAGTTACTCACAACGAATTCTGTTTTCTTGGCAATTGTTGGAATGTCTTCGAACATCGCCTCGCATTCATGCGGATTGATGCCGAGTGAACTGATCATATATACTAGTGAGTCGGCATGAATATTTTCTTCGTGCGCGTGCCGTCCGAGAACTAGCTTTAGCTCCGGCGCTGTGACAAGTTCGCGAGTAACATGCTGTATGTTGTCACCGACGATACCTTCGGCTGCAGAGAAATAACCAATCGCCATTTTAATAATCCAGCGCTCTACATCGGACAGTTCACTACCACGCCAAAGTTCAACATCTTTTTGCATTGGAATGTCCTCTGGCTCCCAATGATTGTTCTTCATTACCTTGTACAAATCGTATGCCCACTGATACTTGAGTGGCAAAATATTAAAGAACATCGTGTCTTTACCATTAATGATCTTTTTTGCAGAAAATGCTGCTTCTGCTTTACTTTCGTCGAGGACGAATGTGCGATCTCCGATCTTGTAAGTTTTTTCCATAATATTGCGTCTGTTTTGAGTCGGTGGGTTAGAATGATGTTTTTCTAAGATTTTTACCTAAATAGGCCCAAAAAAATAAAGTGTCGCATTTAAAGTTTGGAGTGCCTTGAACAGCAAAAAGATACGTCTTTTGTGCAGTCGGTTTTGGCTATCATAGAACTGATAACTTGTTCCCTTTTCTTGCTGGTGTCAACATGGGAACACAATATATTGTGAAATTTTACAATTTAACCACTACATATAGTTATTGTGCACAAGTTATTCACAATCAACTGCGAACAACTTTTTATAGTTATTTTACTAAACCACTACCACCTGTGAACTGAGCAAAGTTTTAATTTTTCTATTAATTGGGCTCCAATTGCAACCAATTTTGCTTCGTCACTGCATAATGAAGAATACCCACCATAAGTCGCACAAAATACCATCAATTATAACCACATAATGGGGCATAAAGCTCCTTTTTAAAAAGTCCTATAATATACCTCAAAGTATTTATACTTTGACTCCAAATAGGGCAGTAAAGGCCTTGGTTAAATCCGCATATACCGCTTGCTGTATATTAACATCGGTAGCAGTGCCCCACTCTTTTATGTAAAACTCGAAAAAAGTAGCTGTGCTCTTATGCATAATGTTGCTCTACGCACAGACTGAGAACAGATCTAGTGAATTGAATTATCCATAAAGGTCGATCTCGTGCTTGACACAGCAAAAGTGAATCACACGATACGCGCTTCCTAATCGCATTGCGAAAAGGACACAGATTTTTCTTAATTCTGCTGGATTAGCTCAATTGGTAGAGCAGTTGACTCTTAATCAATTGGTTCGGGGTTCGAGTCCCCGATCCAGTAGGACTTTATTTTTTAGACGCCTCCTTAGCTCAGCTGGTAGAGCAGTTGATTTGTAATCATCAGGTCGTCAGTTCGATCCTGACAGGAGGCTCCACCTTAAAGCCCTTAAGCC
>MDSV01152834.1_pt1 | contig 11583 bp, 11 predicted proteins | sample 810851 | NCBI WGS metagenome assembly MDSV01 (sample SAMN05326640, study PRJNA326480) | marine metagenome | isolation source: seawater | place: Atlantic Ocean: North East | collected 2012 | reverse complement strand
GTCATGACCAAGTCTATCATCAACAAAAGTAATTAGGTCTTCATATTTATCTATATGAGGTTCTTTGTTAGGCATGAATTCTTCTAAAAGTTGGCAAATATTTCTAATAACATCAATATTTCTTGTCTCATTATGGCCACCTATATTATAAGTTTCTCCGATTTTTCCATTTTCAAGAACTATTAAAAGTGCTTTAGCATGATCAGAGACATGAAGCCAATCCCTTATTTGCAATCCATCTCCAAAAACAGGTAAAGGCTCTCCTTTAAGAGCTTTATATATAAAGCGAGGTATTAATTTCTCAGGAAATTGGAAAGGACCATAATTGTTAGAACAGTTGGTTATTATGGTTGGTAGATCATATGTTCTCTGCCAAGCGCGAACAAAATGGTCTGAAGATGCTTTGCTAGCAGAATATGGAGAACTTGGTTTATATGAATTTGTCTCTTTGAATTGATCATCTGTTGATTTAAGGTCGCCATAAACCTCATCGGTAGATATATGATGAAATCTAAAAATTGATTTTTTACTCTCATTTAAATTTAGAAAGTAATTTCTGGAAATTTGAAGAAGATTATAAGTACCAATTATATTTGTTTTAATGAAAATCTCAGGATCAATTATTGAATTATCTACATGACTTTCTGCAGCTAGATGCATAATTGAATCTGGTTTTTCTGAATCAAAAATATTTGATATCTTATTAAAATCACAAATATCTGCTTCGTAAAATACATAATCGCTATTACTGCCTAAATACTTAAGAGAGTCTTTATTGGATGCATATGTTAGCTTATCAACATTAATAATTGAATGCCCTTTTTTAATTGCCTGACGAATAACTTCACTACCTATAAATCCTGCTCCTCCTGTAATAAGAATCTTCATTAATAATTCTCAGAATAGTTTTTTAGAAGACTTACTATTTTAGTAACTTCTTTATCTGTTAAATTTTGATGAATAGGAATATTTAAGGCTGTATCTGCAAATTTATCTGCACCAATCATGTCTTTTATAGTCGATGAATTTTTAAATAAATTTATTCTATGTAGCGGGTAATATCTAAATGTACAGTAAACTCCATTTTTCTTCATATATTTTGCAAGTGTATCTCTTGACTCTGAAATAACTGTAAAGAAATAATTAGAATATTGGTAACATCCTTTATGAGAAGAGTAATCAAGATAATTATTTTTATTAATTGCTTTAATATACTTTTCTCTAATATCAGATCGCCTTTTTATCGCTATATCCAATTGTTTAAATTGAGGAATTGCAATGGCTGCATTAATATCAGTAAATACTGACCTTATTCCAAAATCGTTAAGCTCATACTCCCACCAGTTACCATTATTATCTGATTTATCAATGCCACTCTTATCTTTTGCTGGTAACCCCAAATATAAATGCTCCTTAAACTTATTCATCAGTTTCTGATTCTTTATAAAGGCAGCGCCGCCCTCGCCTGCAACAAGAAGTTTCATGGCATCAAAAGACCAGCATGAAAAATCAGCATTTATTCCAATAGAAAGATTCTTTTTATCAAAGGAGCCAAAAGCACAAGCACTGTCTTCTAAAAGATAAACATTATTACCAACAATGCTCCTAACAGCCTTGCTATCAACTGGCATTCCGCCGTAATGCGTATAAAAGACAGCCAATGTATCATTATTAATTTCTTTTTTCAGTGCTTCTAAAGACATATTTCCAGTCCTTGGATCTACATCAATTATTTTTAAATTACAGTTTGAAGTTTTCACTGATGATCCAATAGCTGGAAATGATATAGATGGAACTATAATAGTTTTTCTAGAATCCATCTCACTTATCACTTTTATAATTGCAAATATTGCATCACTGCAGCAAGACATTGTTGTTAATTGCGATGGATTTATAGATAAATAACTTGAAAGTTTTGATTCAAACTCTGCAACAATCTCCCCTCTTCCAAGCCAGTTAGAATCAAAAACTTTTTTTACCATCTCTAAAGACTCTTTTGGAATTTTAGGTTGAAAAATATTTATCATTTATTTAGTTTTCTAAAAAACCTTTAGGATTAAAATTAAATTCATTACGAACTTGTGTAATATCAAAATTAAAATCCATTGAAGCATGATCTATCATATCAAAACTAATATCTTTAAAAAGACCTATAGAATTTAGAGTTTGAAGCATTACCTTAAAAAGAGATTTATTTACAGGAATAAAAATAGGTTTCATCCTATTATATTGAAAAATTTGGATTATCATTTCCTCAAATGTCATAATTTCTTTACCAGCTACTTGAAAAAATCTTGGAGAATCAAATTGAGGCTTACTTTCAATTACATTTGAGATAAGTTTTGCTAAACAATATGAAGAAACTGGTTGTCTCAAACCTGAATATGATCCAATTCTTGGGAAAAACTTATATTTTTTTATAAAATTGTTTATTACTGAGATATTTTGATCACTTCCAATTGAATAAATCATTGTTGGTCTAAAAATAAAACACTGGATTCCTTTTTTAATGCATTTCTTCTTTGTATATTCTTCTGCAATTTGGAATTTTTCTACAAGCCTTTTGTCTTTTTTATGAGAAGAGTTAATCTTTGTTAGAACGCTAGAAGTGCTGAAAGCTATTAAATTCTTAAATTTTACTTTTTCTTCCAATAATCCTTCTATTAGATCTAGGTCGGCTAGATAAATGCACCACTCAAAATCAATATTAATTCTTTTATTGTCATTTTTTTTTAGATCAAATTCAATCATATTATTTGATACGTCATCGGAAATAGATCTAGATGTTTTATAAATTTTAAATCCGTTCAAAAGATTTAAAGATTTTAGAGATTTTCCAACTAAAGAGTTAGAACCTACAATTAAGATGTTACCTTTTTCCATATATTAGTTATTCACGAGATGCAAAATTTCATCACAAAAACGTTTCAAGGAAAGTTCATATAATTGCTCCTTAGAAAAGTCTTTTTCAACATGTTTTAATTTATTAATCTCCAATGAATTGATATCACTATAAATTACTACTCTATCTCTAAAGTCAGGCAATAATCTCTTAGCGTTTTTATTATTTGTTACTAGTATAGCTCCAGATGATATTGCTTCAAATGTCCTGGATGTTAAACCTTTTTGCTTTGGGTGGGTAATATCTAAAACATATTTAGACTTTATAAAATATTCAGCTGTTCTCTTTTTTGAAATACTTCTATTAGTAAACATCTTCTTATTCCTAAAAAAAGTCTTGATTAGTCCCATAAGATGATAAAAAATATTGCCACTATATAAATGTATAAGATTATTAAGTTTAAATTCTTTTGATTTTCTAATTAATTCAAGAATAAATCTAGGCCTAATTGAGTGCGCTGTTCCAACAAAAGAAAAATCAATAGAACGATTAAGTCTTTCCTTGTTAAAAAAAATATCTTCTGCAAATAAATTTATTAATTCCATTTTATAATTTTCAGAGTCATTAGGATCAAAAGTAGCAGAGCAAAAAAAATCTTTTACATACCCTCTTGCAGCTGGTTTATTATCAAATCCATCCCACATATATAGGCACGATTTAATTTTATTTTCTTTTAAAGATTTTAGCAGACTTGAAGACATTGATTCAGGTGAAATAAAAAGAGTATGTGTTGCCTGAAAATCAATACATTCTGAGGCTATTTGTTTATGTCTTTTATTTATAATGAATGAGAATATATATTTTAGTATTTCGGATCTAAAGACGACTTTATTGAATAGGTTTTCAGAGCCTCTTTCTACTATAAACTTACATTCAATATCTGATTTATTAATTTCTTGCTGAATTGCCTCCAAATAATTAAAAAACGCTGGTCCAATTATCACTATTCTTTTGCAATTCATATTATTTATTTTAAAAGATTAATTTAAGTTAACTAAAAAATTATCGAATTTTGAAAAGTATTTGAAGTTTCCACCTCTGAAATCAATTGGGACAAAATTCTTCGAAATAAAAGATTGTGCTTCTTTAATAACAAGTTCTCTATCAAGATTAAGCTTGCCCTCCAAATATGGCTTCAAATCTTTTTCTTCTATAACTCCATATAAATCTTGATAATAGCTTTTGCCCAAAATGTGAACTGGCTTTCCTAAAAGAAGGCTATCAAGTCCGCCAGTAGAATTAACCGTCAAAACAAAGGATGCGCCATTAATTGCTTCATCCAATGTACCATTTGAACTATCAATGTATAAAGTATTAAACTTTTTTGATAAATTTTTAGAAATTTTTGTATGTAACTGTCTTGGGTGAGCTCTTCTTATTAACTTAATATTAGGCTTTTTAATCTTTAAAATAGAAATTAAATTATTTATTTTTTTTACGATCTCCTCAATGCTTATACTGAAATGAGTACTGTTAACATCAAGCTCAACCTGGTCTATAAAAAGAATATATTCCTCAGGATAATTGGTAGGAAAAATTTCTTTTTTTGGAAGGAAAAGATTGAATTTTGGTAAAACCTCACTCATTTCTTTATTCATTAATATTATTCTCATAAAAAATATATAAATCAACTCTATCGCTTTAAAGTAAAGGTTCATAGAGTTATTTGTTTTAAGCTTTTCTTCTGTAGGAGCACAAAGACAGTTAAATTTATGCGACAAACCAGATTCATCATTTGAGAACCCTGCATTTGCATTAACTCCAAATTTAGAAAAATATATTTGTCCTTTTGGACCAGCTTCCCAAAACAAAATCTTTGATCTTGGCATACTTTCTAGCAAGGCTTGCTCATTTATCCTTGATTCGCCAGTAAGAAAAACAACATCAAAAGCTAAATGTTGAATATGCTTATCAATATATTTTTTATAAAGAAAAAAAGATTTCTTGAAATAATTATTTTTTATTTTAAAAGATGAATAAAACCTAGTATCGATATTATAATTAGACTCCTTTATATAACTTAAAGTAGGAATGATGGAAGTTAGTAAGGGAATATGAAACATAGTTTTAGCCTTGATTCCGTTAATCCTTGCAAAAAGGAATGAACTAAGCCTAAAAGTTAATAAGTCATGGTCAGTAGTTGAGCGCTCGAACAAAGATAGATAAAGCTTAACGTCTTTAATGGTATGCGCAGTAAATAAAATTTTTTTATTAATCTTGTCCATATTTCAAAAGGATTTAATTTATAATTTCTGATTTAGGAGGTGCGATAATTGAATTGTCTGGATAGTTTCCTTTAACAACAGCTCCCGCACCAACAACACAACATTTACCTAAAATTGTTCCTGGCAGTATTGTTGCTCCGTAACCAATGAATGATCTTTCACCAATTATTACGTCATCGCCATCATTATGTTTGTTAAACCAATTCTTATCATAATCATCTAAACTATCTTTAAGATTTTTCGATGTGTCTTGGGTTCCAATGAATACGTTAGCTGAAAAGATACAAAAATTGGATATATAGACATTATTATCTGATGTAGAAATAAATAAATTGTGACCTGATCTAAAGTTATCGCCAATCTGAATAGAACCCTTTCCCAAAGCTTCAAACCTAGCACCCGGAAATATTCTTGAATCTTCCCCTAAAAATATATTTGACCAGCCTTTTATAAATATTGGTTTTCCTATGTAACCAGATCCTTTAACAGAGCCAAATAGCAAGGAGTACAACCTTAATCTCAAATACCAAAATATTCTCATAAATCTATTTTACTATATATGGACTTCTAAGAATCGATTATATTTGTTCCATATCTTTTAAGCTAAGAATAAAACAAAGCATATAATTTTTTTTTGTGCTTAGGAATAAATCAAGAATTCTTACTAAAATATTCTTTAACCCATTTAATGTAAAAGAGGTCAGCAGAGGTCTATTGATTTTTTTGACTGATAAGATATTCAAGTTCAAAGAATGAAAAAGTTTAATCCACTCATCATAGCCTAAATCTTTTGTCGAAATATTATTGAAAGAAGATGTTACCTTTATATCTCTTCTAAAAGGAAAGTCAGCATTTCTTACTGCAAGAAGAATTTGAGTTTCATTATCACAATATGATTTAATTTTTTTTATAAAGTTTGCCTTATCCTTTATTTCATCTAGAACAGTAATTGAAATAATCTTATCAAATAAAATATTATCGTTAGTATTTTTTTTTAACTCTTCATTAAAAAAAAACTCTTTTCCATAAAGTTTTGTAGAGTTTTTAAAAGCAGTCTCTGAAGGCTCAATTCCTCTATAAATAGCGCCCTCTGAAATAATAAGTGGTTTGAGAAAACCAAGACCTGAACCTATTTCTAGAACACTATCCTTTTCTTTAATATTTTCTTTTATAAAGGATCTATAGTTATATCTATATAAAAACTGGATTAGTTTAGAAATCATGCTTTTAGGTTGATTCATTATCTTCTTTCATTTTTATAAAGGTTAGCTTATTGAAGCTTTTGAGGTATCCTGCAGTAGAGTTTACTGATATTGCTTCATCAAAAGTTATATTAAATAGATCTAGCATTTCGAGCGGGAAGGAGCTTAAAACATTTAATTTATACTTGAAGATAATATCACTATATTTTTTAACATTTTCTCTTGGATGAATTTTGAGGAAAATCTTATGACCATCATCATTAATTGAATCTAGATAATCACTGTAAACTTTTAGATTTTCTTCAAAGGAGGCATGTCCATCTTCATAAAATGGCTGTGAAATAATTAATATATTTTTTGCAGATTTACTTAAAATGATTTCTGATATCTCTGGGAACAATTCATAAAAAAAATTTATAGCCTTGGGATAATTTTTTAATTCCTCAACATAATTAAATATCTTCTTTTCTTTATTTACTTTCCTCACAATGCTTAAGGTAGTGGAAATGTTTGCAAGCTTGTCATTCATAAAGATAATTTTTTTAATCTTAGTGTTTTTATAATTGAGCTTATGCCCGTAAAAAATTTTATTAATGAATTTAGTTAAACTATTCATATTATTCTCATAAAATAAATTTATGTAATGCATATATTTTTTAAAATAATGTTGATAACCGCCATCAAGGTAAATAATTTCACTTGTGCTCGATAGCGCCTTAAGTCTCAATTTTGTTGAAGGATCGCCATTATAGTAAATCTTTTCTATGCTCCTTTCCGGAAAAAATCTGAAATAATTGAATATTAAAAACTTGCTTATATTTTTTGAAATAGGGCTTCTTAAAAATGGATCCTTTTTATCTAAAATCGCATTAAAATTATTTTTAATTAGTGCTTGTTCAATCTGTTTTGCATTTGTGAAGTAATCAGCATCAATAACAATTATCAAATCAGACTCATTTTTATAAAAAAATAGAGCCTGAATCAAACAAATATATGTATTAACAAAAATATATTTCACTAGTTCTTTTTGCATACAGCAATAAAAACATATCTTGTGTCATTTCTTTTTTCTTTTGAATCAAAATAACTTTTGATTTCTTTTACTTTATAAGAATTAAATAAAGATGAATGAGCTTCTTGTAACTCATTAAAGTTTTTTCCATTAAATCTAACATCCGTAGATTTTTTTGCTAAATAGTTTTTAATAAGTGCTTTTATTTTTAAAGGCAAGAGACTGGCTATTGCAGACTTTAATTTTACTTTAAAACTTGGTTTAAGTATTTCTTGATAGTAGTATGTGCACGATCCAAAGTATTTGCCTGTATATTCCTTAAATTGTTCAAATGTTAATTCATTTAAATGATACTTGTTAATATTCCCTGCTCCATTATTTGTATCCCAGTCTGGCACTGAAAAGATTGCAATACCTTTATGCGAAAGTATTCTATGGATTTCTTTAAAATAGTTATCAAGTTCAGGCAAATGTTCTAAAGTTTCAAATGAAGCAATAGTCTCGAAGGATGAGTCCTCGTATCCTGTTGCATAAATATCTTTAACTGCAAAGGATAGATTTTCTTGATCGCCATATGAACTAGATGCCCATGCAATAGCAGATTCCTCAATATCAATTCCAATAACGTCATTATTGTGATTTTCTGATAATAGATAGGTCCCATATCCAGCTCCTGAAGCAGCATCTAGGCATTTTCCATGCATTATTTTTTTTGCAAACTGATACCTGATAATATGGTTGGCAGATGAATCAAGATTTGCATTTGTTGGGAGTAATCTCTCACCTTCCCATTCCATAAGATCTACACTAGTCTTATCTTCACCACTCATTTATTATCTCCAACATGATACTTTTCGCAACTATAAACGGTTGCTCATTTTTTGTCCAGTGGCCGCAAGAGATTCCTAAACTGTTATCATCTCCTAGAATTTCTATTCTGTTATAGCTGCATTATTTGAGTATTTATTGCCCATAATACGAATCTTTTCATGTCCTTCAAATCCATACCTTAAATCATCAAAAGACCCAATCTCTTTAAACCTGTCATTATAATAGTCATTATCTCCGCCATAGATTCTATCAATAGACCTATCTGTATAAGAAATTAAAATTTGCTCAGTATTTATATCTTTAGATATATGCCTGTCCCCATTAAGTGCAGCTGGCAATTCTTTTGGTATAGAACATGTTAATCTCTGGTCATCGGAAAATATAATATGAGAATTTTTTGACTATCTTGTTTTCTCTAAGCGGTAGTACAATTTGATTACCATCTGGACTTACTAGAACACTAGACTAAAAAAGAAATATTTTATTACTCTTATATATTTTAAAAACGCTTTGTAAGCTTATGATGATTAATAATATTATTCATGAAGTAAAATAAAAATGAAGAAATGAAAATAAAGGAATAAAAAAATAAAATAAAAATCAAAGTTGGAAAAAAATTAGATAATGACCCTCTAGGTAAAAATAATAAATACTGAAGAAGGTTAATAAAAATTAAGTTCGATAGTAAGCTATTTGAAAATTTAATTTTGGATTCATAAAATTTATATAAAACCAGCAGCATAATCATAGAAAATAGCGCAATGTATATGCCAAAATCAATATATAACTCTAGTACAAATGCCGAGCCTAATCCATATCCAAATAACCATGTATCTTTATTCATTAAATAAGTTAATTTGTGACCCAGATAGTCTGAAGTTAATAATAAGTCATGAGATCTAGTGTTATAAATATTCTCTAGTCCTGGATTAAGCAATCTCTCGATATAATCAGTAATGCCGTAAAGAGAATAGAAAGAATTTTGCATATCTCTCAAATTTTCTTCAAAATAAATGCCTACTTGATGTGTATTAAGAGTTGTTCCAAAACCCTGAAGAGCAATCAATAAAAAGCTTTGAGAAGATTCTGAAGACCTTAAAATATCAATAGATACTAACAAGGCAATGCTAACAAAAGTATAGATACTTAACTTAACTAATCCAATATTCTTATTTAAAGCAATAGAGTGGAACAGATATAGGCTCATTCCAAATAGAACTGCATGCCCCCTCTGACCAGTCAATATTTCAAGAAAAATGAATAAACCTATCAAAAATATAAGTGATTTAGAAATAGATTGAAAAGTTTTAATTTGAAAAATAAATGCGATTGGTAGGGACAAATAAATTGCTCTAGAAATTAAATCTTTATAAATTAAACCAGCAAAACCATCAGAATTAAATATAGATAAATAACCTGTGGTAAAAATAAAATTAATATAGGATATCTGTATAGGTATAAAAAAAATAAATAGTAGCAGCAGTAATTTATTGTTGACTGAATTTATTTGATGATTAAAAATTTTTCTTGAAAAAGTATTATTTTTATATGGTAAATAATAATTACCCTTGAATATTAGGCCAATTAAAAAAGATATATGAATAATTGCACAATAAATAGAAAAAATAAATTTAGTTATCTCTTCATCTACCTCAATATAGCCATAAGTATTTATAGTTGTATATAGCGCATCATCACCATAAATAATACCCGAGATTGCTCGGCTAAAAATAAATAGAACTATAAAAACATTAAATAAAAGTTCAAATGTTATCTTTCTTATTGATATCTGGTATAAAACCACTAAAAAGATATTTAAAAGGATAAGTTTTGTAAAGCTTTGCATAGGCATGCTTATTGCAAAGTCTATAATTATAATCGTCAAAAAAATAACTATAGAGCAAATAAAGAACAATAAATCTCTAATATCAAGTTTCATTATTTCTTTTTGTTATATTTACAAAGATCTTATAACTCATTAAAGCAGTTAAGATTAAAACCATACAAGTTGATAATGCAGCGCCATAAGCTCCGTATAAGTTAATGAAGTAAAAATTTAATAAAATGTTTATTAGAAGTGAAATAGTTATTCTCGTTAAATGGCTCCCTGGATATCCAAGCATAACAATAGCGGTTCCAGTGGGACCGAAATATGACGATACTGTAAAACCAATAGCAAGTATTAAAGATATATCAAATGGATTATATGAAAATTCATGAGGAATAATTGTAAAAGTCTGTCTTAAAATTATTAAAAAAATCAAATATACAAAGGTAATGAAGAAGACTTTTTTTCTTGAATCATTAAAGTATATTAATAAAAACTTATAGCTTTTTCTTTGCCCTAATTTTGAAATCATTGGGGCATTTATGGCTGAAAATAATGTTAAGGGAATCATGGCTAAAAATCCCCAACGTGCTCCTACTTCATAATAGCCTACTTGAATAAATGAGGTTAAAAGACCAAGCATTAAAATATCAATTTTAACTGTTAGTACGCCTAACAAGTTTGAGATAGTAGATTTGAAAGAAAATACAGAGATCTTTTTAATAATACGCGAGGGAATTGAAATACTAAAGTTATTATTTTGATTTGTTAAGAATCTGTTAACCATCTTTAAAGAATAAAAAAGTACTGAGGGAATTAAGCTAAATGTTAGTAGATAAATAATTTCAATTTCATTTTGATGGAAAAAGAAGATAGCTAGAATTCTTAAAAAAATTAAAGAATTCCTTATTAATAGAAACTCTTTTGCATCTCCATCTACTCTTTTTATTGAGTAGTAAATCTCATCTAAAGCAATAAATAAAGCTAATATAAAGATACTAATGTGGAATACTTTTAGAAAAGTAATGACTAGCGAGACTAAAAGTAAATTTATGCTAAAAATTAATAAACAAACAAATATAGTGGTTTTAAAATCTAAGCGATTTACAAAATATGTATATACAGAATCTAAGCCTAATTTTAAAAAAACTGCCAAGACCCCTGCTATTACATAGTTAAATGAAAAAATTCCAAATATCTCTATTGGCATTAGATATGCTGCAAGCATAATAAAAAGTAGATTTTGCCCCCAAACTAAAAGTTGAAGAAAGTGATCATGATATTTTTTTAAAATTTTTTTAATACTCTTAAGATTATAGGTAATCATGTAAAAGATAGCCTGGCAGCAATATTAATTTCTTATTCTAAAAAGAAAATTGGTTGCTGCATATAATACTGATAATAGAAAGCCTATAAGCGTCCCAAAAATACAAATTAAAGCTCTTGATGGAGAATCTTTTAATTCTGGAAGGAATGGCGGGTCGATTGGAGAAAGTAAATAATCATCTTGAAGATTTGCTAGCATTTGAATCTTAATCTGAGATTCAATTAACCTATTTATAGATTTTTTAATATTTTCTTGG
>MDSV01172921.1_pt1 | contig 11584 bp, 6 predicted proteins | sample 810851 | NCBI WGS metagenome assembly MDSV01 (sample SAMN05326640, study PRJNA326480) | marine metagenome | isolation source: seawater | place: Atlantic Ocean: North East | collected 2012 | reverse complement strand
CCAGCCACATCTTCTTGGACGGCCAGTTGTTGCGCCAAATTCATTGCCAACTGTAGCTAGTTTTTTACCATCATCATCAAATAATTCTGTTGGAAAAGGACCACTTCCTACTCTAGTGCAATAAGCTTTAAAAATTCCATAAACCTCTCCAATTTTATTTGGGGCAACTCCTAAGCCTGTACATGCACCAGCAGTAATTGTATTTGATGAAGTTACAAAAGGATAGGATCCAAAATCAATGTCTAATAGTGTTCCTTGAGCGCCCTCAGCTAGAATTTTTTTATTTTCTTTTAGTGCATTATGTAAATAATGTTCACTATCAATATGTTTAAACTTTTTTAATGTTTCTAGACTCTCGAACCATTCACTTTCAATTTCCATTAGATCATATTTATAATCATAGAAATTAAGTATCTGAATATGTTTCTTTTTTAATTTTTCGTATTTCTCACGAAATAATTCTGAAGTAATATCTCCAACTCTAATACCATTACGACCTGTTTTATCCATATATGTTGGTCCAATACCTTTCAAAGTTGAGCCAATTTTTTGTTTACCTTTTGCTTTTTCAGATGCAGCATCGATTAATTTATGCGTAGGTAAAATTAAATGAGCCTTTTTAGAAATAAGTAGTTCTGAAATAGAAATATCTAACTTTTCTATTGCTATAATTTCATTTTGGAAAATAATTGGATCTATTACTACACCATTACCAATTAGATTAACTACGCCTTTATGAAATATCCCTGAAGGGATAGTATGAAGGACATGTTTTATTCCATCAAATTCTAAAGTGTGTCCAGCATTTGGCCCCCCTTGAAAACGAGCAATAATATCATATTTAGATGTTAAGACATCAACAATTTTCCCCTTACCTTCATCACCCCATTGAAGTCCTAATAAAACATCTACTTTCATTAGCTTTTTAACTTTCTTTCACAATTATTTATATTCAAACATTCGCCATAAAAATTTAGAGCATGTCTATTGATTTTAAAATTCATACTATCTTCAATAACATTTTTAATTTTTTGAATTCTAGGATCACAAAATTCAATTACAGCATCGCATTTTGTGCAAATTAAATGATCATGCTGTCGATTAGAATGAGATTTTTCATACTGGGATTGTGATTTGCCAAACTGATGTTTACGAATTAATTCACAATCTAACAAAATTTCAATTGTATTATAAAGAGTAGCTCTACTAACTCTGTAATTTTTGTTTTTCATTCTAATATACATTGATTCGACATCAAAATGTCCGTCATAAGAATAAATTTCATTTAAAATTGCATATCGTTCTGGAGTTTTTCTATGATGATTTTTTATGAGATAATCAGTAAATATCTCAGTAACAGTTTTAATTAAATGTTTATTTGACACCTTTATTTTTTTTTAAAAAACAAATTTATGAAATTTTATTATTTATCTATTCTAAAAAAGATAAATAAAAAAGTTAAAAATCAATGATGTTTAAAAGTTCTTGTAATTGAAGAAATTGCTTTAATTTTTTTTAGTTTAATAGTAAGTTCATTTAGAAATGAAACATTATGTACTTTTAATGTGATTATACCTTCAAATATTCCATCATCACTATTTATATCTATTGACTTAATATTTACATGCATTTGATTAGAAATAATTTGAGTAACTTTATTAACAAGTCCTACACTATCAATACCTTTAATATTAATAGAAGCAATAAAATCAACATCATCGTTAGATATCCATTGTGCTTTGATTATACGGTATGCATATCTAGATCTTAATTGGATAGAATTAGGGCAGTCAGATCTATGTACTTTAATTCCATCATCAATTGTTACAAAGCCAAAAATTAAATCTCCAGCTATAGGATTGCAACAAACGGCTATTTTATAGTCTAGAATCTCTTCATCATCATTAAAAACAATAATTTTTTCAGATTTAATATTTGATTTAGTATTTGATGCTGGGGGACCATAAATTTTATTTTTAATAGTTTGATACCAACCACCTTTCTTCAATCTGACAAAATTTTTAATCTCAGTATTGGAAATAGCGCCTGTGCCAAATCTAAAAAATAATTCTAAAGAAGTATGTGTGTTGAAATAATTAATAAGTTCCTTTTCTGTCTGTTTTGATAATTTCAACTTTAAGTGCTTAAGTTTTCGTTTAGCAATTTCTTGACCAACAGAAGCTATATTTTTTTTATCTTCTTTTAAAGCAGATTTTATTTTTGATTTAGCTCTTGAAGTAACAACAAATCTAAGCCAATCTTCTCTAGGTCGTTGTTTTTCTGAAGTAATTACTTCAACTTGATCACCACTTTGCAGTTTATGACTTAATGATACTAATCTTCCGTTAACTTTAATACCCATGCATTTTAATCCAACATCTGTATGTATTTCAAAAGCAAAATCCAAAGCTGTACTACCTTTTGCTAAGGTTTTTAAATCACCACCAGGTGTAAATATATATATCTCACCAGAATAGAGATTAAGTTTAAAATCATCTATAAAGTCAATTGCATTACTTTCAGGATTAATTAATAACTCTCTAATTTTTTCTATCCAATTATCTAAAGTACTTTCTTTACTTCCCTCTTGTTTATATTTCCAATGAGCTGCATAACCTTTTTCTGCAATTTCATCCATTCTTTGGCTTCTAATTTGTACCTCAACCCATTTTCCATCATCTCCCATTACAGTAGTGTGTAATGATTCATATCCATTTGCCTTAGGAGTAGAAACCCAATCTCTTAACCGATCAGGATTGGGAGTATAAAAATCTGTTACTATTGAGTAAATCCTCCAGCAATCAGCTTTCTCATTATCAATTGTAGAGTCAACAATTATTCTTATAGCAAATTTATCGAATATATTATTGAAATTTACTCCTGTTTTTAACATTTTCTCTCTAATTGAAAAAATAGATTTTGGTCTACCTGTAATTGAAAAATTGAAACTACTATTTTTAAGTTTACTTCTTATTGGTCTTGTAAATTTTGAAATAAATTTTTTTCTTTCTTCTTTAGTCTCTTTTAACTCATGAGAAATAGCTTTATAAATTTCTGGCTTTGTAAATTTTAATCCTAAATCTTCTAATTCAGTTTTAATAGAATAAAGTCCAAGTCTATGAGCTAATGGTGCATAAAGATATAGTGTCTCTGAAGCAATCTTTAATTGTTTAGATTTAGTCATATTGTCTAAAGTTCTCATATTATGTAGTCTGTCTGCAAGCTTTATTAGGATAACTCTAACATCATCTGAAAGTGTAAGTAACATCTTTCGGAAATTTTCGGCTTGCATAGACACATTTTTATCAAACACATCTTGAATTTTTGTAAGTCCATCAATAATCTGTGCAACCTTTTGACCAAATAAATCTTTAATATCTTTTAGTGAATATTCTGTATCTTCAACTACATCATGTAAAAGTGCACAGACTATAGATGTACTACCAAGTCCTATTTCTTTTGCAGAAATACGAGCTACAGCAATAGGATGATAGATGTAAGGTTCCCCACTTTTTCTACGCATATCTTTGTGAGCCTCAACTGCTAAATTAAATGCTTTCCTAATATTCTTTTTGTCTTCTTTATCAATTTTATCTGCACAAGCTCTTAATAAAGCCTTGTATCTATTAATAATTTCCTTTTTTTCCTTCTTTAGATCAATTGGCTTCATACTAAACTTTTAAGAAAAAATAGGGTAGGATCTCATCATATTATTAACCTTTACTTTAACTTCATTTATAACTTTGTCATCTTTATAATTCATTATTACTTTGTCAATAAGCTTGACTATATCAGATATGACTGTTTCTTTCACACCTCTAGTTGTTATCGCAGGAGTACCAAATCTTATTCCAGATGTAATAAATGGAGATTCAGAATCAAATGGCACCATATTCTTATTAGCAGTAATATCAGCTTTAACAAGTGCATTCTCAGCTTCTTTGCCCGTAATATTTTTATTTCTTAAGTCTATAAGCATACAATGATTCTGCGTGCCTCCAGAAATAATTTTATAATCTTTTTTAATAAATTCATTAGCCATAACATTGGCATTTTTTATTACTTGTTCACTATATGATCTAAATTTTGGAGTTAAAGCTTCACCAAAAGCAATAGCCTTGGCAGCAATTATATGTTCTAATGGTCCTCCTTGTGATCCAGGAAATACTCCTGAATTAATCAAAGATGACATTAGTTTTGTTTTTCCTTTTAAGGTTTTTAAACCCCAAGGATTTTCAAAATCTTTACCCATCATAATCATACCCCCTCTAGGACCTCTCAAAGTTTTATGTGTTGTTGTAGTTATAATATGACAGTACGGAACAGGATTGTTTAATAATTTTGCTGCAATCAAACCAGCCGGATGTGCTATATCTGCTAACAATAGTGCACCAATATTGTCAGCTATATTTCTAAATCGAGCATAATCCCAATCCTGTGAATATGCAGATGCTCCACATATTATAAGTTTTGGTTGTTCAGTTTTAGCAATTTCTTCTAATTTATCATAATCTATTTGACCAGTTAATTCTTCAACATTATAAAAAGATGGTTTATATAATTTACCGGAAAAATTTACAGATGAGCCATGAGTTAAATGACCTCCATGAGAAAGGTTGAACCCAAGAATTTTGTCTCCAGGATTTAAACATGCAAGCATAACTGCTGCATTTGCTTGCGATCCAGAATGGGGTTGAACATTGGCATATTCTACTCCAAACAATTCTTTTGCTCTATCTATTGCTAATTCTTCAATTTGATCTACAATTTGACAGCCACCATAGTATCTTTTTTTAGGAAAACCTTCTGCATATTTATTTGTTAGGCATGATCCCATAGCACTTAAGACATTATTACTTACAAAATTTTCAGATGCAATTAATTCTATTCCATTTTTTTGTCTTTGATCTTCCTGAGCAATTAAATCAAAAATTATTTGATCATTTATCATATTTTAGTGTTTTAAATTTTATCTTCGTATTCGCAACAAATGTAAATAATTTTATGAATAGAGTTAAAGAACTTTTTGAAATAAAATATCCTATTATACAAGGTGGTATGGTATGGTGCAGTGGTTGGGAATTAGCTTCATCAGTAAGTAATTCTGGAGGTTTAGGATTAATTGGTTCAGGCTCTATGTATCCAGATGTATTAAGATACCATATCAAAAAATGTAAAAATGCTACTAAAAAACCATTTGGAGTTAATATACCATTATTATATACTAATATTGAAGATCATATTAAAATTATTATTGAAGAACGAATAAAAATTGTATTTACTTCAGCAGGTAATCCAAATAAATTTACATCATATTTGCAGCAAAATGGTATAAAAGTTGTTCATGTTATAGCTAATAAAAAGTTTGCTAAAAAAAGTATTGAAGCAGGAGTTGATGCCATTGTTGCAGAAGGGTTTGAAGCAGGCGGTCATAATGGTGTAGATGAAATTACTACTATGTGTTTAATTCCTATGATTAAAGAAATTATTAATGTACCACTAATTGCTGCTGGAGGTATTTATAGTGGGAAATCAATGCTTTCAGCAATGATTTTAGGTGCTGATGGCGTACAAATAGGAAGTAGATTTATCGCAAGTAACGAATGTTCTGCACATATTAATTTTAAAAATAAAATCATAGAATCCGATGATGGCTGTACAGATTTAACTTTAAAAGAGCTAACACCAGTTAGATTAATTAAAAATTATTTTTATAATCAAATTCAAGATGCATATAAAAATAATGCAACTACTGAAGAGTTAAAAAATTTACTTGGAAAAGGAAGAGCTAAGCTAGGAATGTTTGAAGGTGATATCAAAGAAGGAGAACTTGAGGTTGGTCAGATCTCTTCATTGATTGATAGAATTCTTCCAGTTAATGATATTATGAATGAAATTATTTCTGAATATAAAGATACTTACAGTAGATTATCTTCTTTTAAAATTTAAGAATACGAGATTAAAAAATAAAATAATTTATCCTTAATTAAGTTTTATATCTTTGTAAGAAATTATGACATGGAAAAAAAGTTACTAATAATTCTATTTTTTATATCAACACTAACATTATCTGCTTCTCACTTTATTGGTGGTGAGATAACATGGGAATGCAATACTGATCCATCTAGTATTGATTTTGGAAAATACACATTTTATTTAACTATATATCAAGACTGTGATGGAATTAATTTTAGTTATGGTAATAATGCTGAATATATTACTGTACATAATAATCCTGCCTTGTTTCAAATTAATATGAATTTCTTGGATACTAATGATATATCTGCTTCAGGTCTTTCTTCAAGTCAACCTTGTTATAATTGTGATAATCAACCTAATAATCAGTTTGGTGCAGTTAGAGAATGGATTTATGTCTCCTTGCCAATAAATATAAATGGAACACCACCAGCTGCTGGTTGGCATTTTACTTGGGGTAGTTGTTGTAGAAGTAGTAATCTTACTCAGGGTATGAATGATGATGATTGGACAATTAGGTCTGTTATGTATCCTTACACAGATCCTAGTGGAACTGTATTCCCAAATGGAAACCTTTGTCATGATAATTCACCAATATTTAAGGAAGATCCTAAATTAATTCTTTGTACAGGATATCCATTTTCTTTTAGTCATTTAGCATTTGATGTTGAGTTAGATTCATTGAGCTATTCATGGGCTGAACCACTTGGTGATAATTTTAGCTATAATCCTGCGAATCCAAATGCTACAGCATTAGCTTTTACTCCCCCATATACCGTTAATTCTCCAATTCCTGGCAATCCAACTTTAAATAATGAAAATGGTGAGATTTCATTTTTATCCAATACAGCTGGTATATTTGTGACTTGTGTAAAAGTTGCAGCATTTAAATGTGGCCAAGTTGTTGCAGAAATATTTCGAGATGTAAATGTAGCACTAATATCATGTGGAACCTTACCAAATGGAAATCAAAATTCACCACCAATAATTACTCCACCTTTAGGACCTCAGAATTGGATTACAAACCCTAGCCCTTCCACAGGTCTTCCTTCATATGAAACTACTGTTATGGCTGGTGAATTAGTTAGTTTTTCTGTTGTTGCAACTGATAATGACATTAATTCTACTGGTGGAATGCAAAATATATTTCTAGAAGTTGAAGGTGGGCAACTTGATCCTTTATTGGCTGTAAGTAATGTTGCGACATTTAATGTCACCTCATCTGCTCCTGGAATTGTTACTGGAGAATTTTTATGGCAATCTAATTGCGATCATATGCAAGACTATGGTTGTGGAAGACAAGGAGGAGCATATACATTTAATCTCAAATCATTTGATGATTTTTGTCCAGCTAATGGAATAGTTATAGCAACAATTACTATCAATGTAATTCCTCCCCAACCTGACCTTAGATGTTTGTCAGTTGATGAAAATGGAGGTGTTGACTTATTTTTCTCTTTTCCACAAGGAGTTGTAGATACAAATATTAAATATGATATTTATCACTCTAAGAATATAGGTGGTCCTTACGCACTTATTGACAGCACATTTTATCCTGATACAAATTATTACCATAGTACTTCAAATGCTAATATTTCACAAAGTTTTTATTATCTTCTTGGTTCAGTTACTTGTGGTACAAATATTGGTGCAGGATCGGATTCATTATTATACTCTGATACACTTTCAACTATTTTAATGGAAGTGACCCCAATAAATCTAGGTCTTACTGCACTTGCTGAATGGAACCCTATACATGAGCCTTTATTACCTTCATCGTCAACTAATTATGATTTACATTATATTAATAGTAATAATTCTGATATTATTATTGTTAGTACTCCTGATTTATCTTATTTAATAGATGCAGATAATTGCGATTATAATCCAGAATTTTATGTTGAAATAAAAGATATAAGTGGTTGCATATCAAAATCATCAATTGGTAAAACAAATTTACTAGATACAGTGTCACCTTCAATTCCAATTATTAAAGATGTGTCAGTAAATAATCTTGGGCAATCTGTAATAAGTTGGGAAGAATCTGAAGGAGCTGATTTATATATTGTTTATATACAAGATAATAGTGGTGCATGGATAACTTTAGATACAGTATATAATACTTTTACCTCATATACTTTTTTGAATTCATCTGCACTAAATAGTTTTGAAAGTTTTAGTATTAAAGCGATTGATACATGCGGAAATGCTAGAAAAAGATCTTTAACTCATAACTCTATTTTATTAACTAATACATCTGATGTATGTGATTATTCTATATCATTAAATTGGAATGATTATATTAATTGGAATGGGAGCGTACATCATTATAATGTAGTTATTTCAATTACTGATGCAAATGGAAATATAACAAATTCAACTACAAGACTAGAAGGTTTAAATGAATTTGTAATAGAAAACATTTCTTCTCTTGCTTCATATAATATTATTATTGAAGCATTTAACTTCGACTCTACATATAAAGCAGTATCAAATAGTATTGATTTAAATATTGCTTTGGCTAATAAACCTCAGTATAATTATATAGAATATGCAACAGTTAATAAAGATGATGGTTCTATTGACATAAGTTGTATTGTTGATATAACAGCTGTGCTTGACCGCTATGATGTATATAGATCAATTGAAGATGAGGATAATTTTATTAAAGTTGGAGAAGTAGATTTTTCTGCAGTAAGTCCAATATATTTTAATGATCAAGGCGTATCATCAAATGATTATTATTATAAATATGAGATCTTTCCTGTTGATACTTGTTCACAAATACTTACTCCTCCTCCTTTCAACTTATTAGAATATATTAATGACACATCTTTTGCTCAAACAATTTTGTTAGAAACAAATATTAATATTGATTATACAGATATACCATCTATTTCCGGTGAATATACAAATACTCTAAAGTTTAATGAATATGAGGAGTGGTTAGGAGGCGTTTCAGAATATCGATTATATAGATCAATAAATAGAGAACCATTTAATTTAATCCCTTTATATACCTGGGACAGAATAACTTACCCAAATGAGCCATTAGAATATATTGATGTAGTTACTAATTTTGGGGATGGAAATGGTAGATTTTGTTACTATATTGAAGCTATTGAAGGTTTAGTTACACCATTTGGACCAAACTCACAAGGAAGTTTCTCAAATATTTCATGTGTATCACAGACTCCAATACTGTTTATTCCTAATTCTTTTACTCCCAATGGTGATGAACATAATGAAATATTCAGACCAATAACATACTATGTTTCTGAAATTGGATATTTATTATCTATTTATAATAGATCAGGTGAAAAAATATTTGAAACAGATAACCCACAAAAAGGTTGGGATGGCAACTTTAATGGTAGACAAGTTCAAAATGGAAAATATGTTTATCATATACAATATCTTAATGGCCTTGGTAATTTAATTGAAAAAACAGATATAATAAATCTAGTAAGATAGTCGTTAGTTTACAAGTAAAAAACTAGCCTTGGAGTTAGTGTTAATATTTATATAATTCTTAGTTTTGCAAAATTTATAATTTCAATTATGGCTAAAAAAATAATAAAGGAAGGCCTTACATATGACGATGTACTTGTTGTTCCAGACTACTCGGAAGTACTTCCTCATATGGTTGATATTTCTACTCAATTTACAAAAAAAATAAGACTAAATACACCAATAATTGCTGCAGCAATGGATACTGTTACTGAATCAAAAATGGCAATAGCAATTGCTCAAGAGGGTGGTATTGGTGTACTTCACAAAAACATGACAATCAATCAACAAGCACAAGAAGTAAGAAAAGTTAAAAGATCAGAAAGCGGAATGATACTCGATCCAATAACCCTTACTTTAAATGCTACTGTTGGTGATGCTTATAAAGTGATGAATGAAAATAAAATTGGTGGAATTCCTATTATAGACAAAAAATCTAAACTTGTAGGAATAGTAACAAATAGAGATTTAAGATTTGAAAAAGATATGAGTCTGAATATTTCATCTGTAATAACTCAAAATAGTTTAATTACCGCTAATTTAAGTGATTTATCAAAAGCTGAAAAAATCTTAAAAAAATATAAGATTGAAAAATTACCTATTATAGATAAAAGTAATAAATTAGTAGGACTGATTACTTTTAAAGATATAATTAAAAATAGACTTCGGCCTAATGCTTCAAAAGATGAATATGGTAGACTAAGGGTTGCCGCAGCAGTTGGTATAACTAAAGATGTCATGCAGCGTGTTAGAGCTCTAGTAAATGCTTCAGTAGATGCAATTATTATTGACACTGCACATGCACATACAAAAAGTGTGGTTAACACTTTAAAATTAATTAAAAAATCCTATACTGATTTAGATGTAGTTGTTGGAAACATTGCAACTTCTGAAGCTGCAAAATTATTAATTGATTCAGGAGCTGATGCAATTAAGGTTGGAATTGGTCCAGGATCTATATGTACAACAAGAATTATTGCAGGAATAGGAGTTCCTCAACTTTCTGCAATAATGGATGTTGCAGAAATTGCACATAAAAATAAAACACCAATTATTGCTGATGGTGGCATTAGATATTCAGGAGATATAGTTAAGGCATTTGCTGCAGGAGCAAGTACTGTAATGTTAGGATCAATAATTGCTGGTGTAGAAGAAGCACCAGGAGAAACAATTATTTTTGAAGGAAGAAAATTTAAATCATATAGGGGTATGGGCTCAATAGATGCTATGGAAAAAGGATCAAAAGATAGATACTTTCAAAGTAATGAGTTTGATGTTAAAAAACTTGTTCCCGAAGGAATTGTTGGAAGAGTAGCTTTTAAAGGAAATCTTAAAGAAGTTATACACCAAATGATTGGTGGATTAAAAGCTGGAATGGGTTATACTGGTTCAAGTTCAATAGATGATTTAAAAAAAGCAAAATTTTTGAAAATTACATCAGCAGGTGTCGCTGAAAGTCATCCCCATAATGTTACTATTACTAGGGAGGCTCCAAACTATAGCAGAAAATAAATTTTAAAAAAAACAATTTTATGAAAAAAATAAGTTTAATTTTTTTATTTGGAATATTTATAACATTCCTAAATGGACAGACCATACTAAAAATTGATAATCAAAATATATCTTTAGATGAGTTTAAAGGAATTTTTTATAAAAATCATCATGAGGAAGATATCACAAAAGAATATTTAAATGAATATATGGAGCTATTTGTCAATTTTAAACTAAAAGTTAAAGAAGCAATAGAATTAGGTTTAGATACTAATCAAAATTTTATAAATGAACTTGAAGGATATAGAAAACAATTGGCAAAACCATATTTAAAGAATAAAAAGTTTGATGAAAAAATGTTAAATGAATCTTATAGAAGAATTAAAAAAGATATTAATGCTAGCCACATACTAATTAAAGTTAATCAAAATGCCAATGATAATGAAAGAAAAAAAGCTTTTAATAAGGCTCTAGAAATAAAGAAATCTATTATTGAAGGAACAGTTTCATTTTCAGAAGCTGCTAAGAAATATTCAGACGATAAATCTGCACTTACTAATGGAGGTAATTTAGGTTATTTTACTGCTTTTATGATGGTGTATGATTT
>MDSV01048454.1_pt1 | contig 11585 bp, 9 predicted proteins | sample 810851 | NCBI WGS metagenome assembly MDSV01 (sample SAMN05326640, study PRJNA326480) | marine metagenome | isolation source: seawater | place: Atlantic Ocean: North East | collected 2012 | reverse complement strand
TCGCGGCGTGCTGATCAGCACCTCGCCCGGGCACGACTCCCAGCCGTGCTTTTGCATGATGGCGGGCTTCTGCACGCCCCAATCGTCCTTGTACATGACGCGCGCACTTGCCTTGAAGAAGTTTTCGTGGAATTCTGGCCGACGCGCGGGGGCGTCGGAAAACAGTGGGGTACAGAGACCGTGCGTTCGAAAACTGAGGCCAAAGTACCGAGTTGATGGGCGCTGCGTTCAAAACCTCGCTCGTCCACCTTCTTGAGCAGCGCCTTCAGCGTCCGAAAGTTGGTGTCGCCCTGGAACTCGTCGCGAGGCAACCGCTTGCCAAGCATGTCGTCCTCGCTGACGCTGGTCTTCACCCGGCCCGCGTCGACGAGGTTGGTGAGGCGCACGGCCTCGAGGCGTTCGCGCGCCCGCTCCACCATGCGCTGGTGGTGGCGCTCATACTCGGCGAGCAAAAGTTCCATGGCGACGGTGGCCCTTCGCATTGAGAGCGCTAAGCGCAATTGCTAGCGGCGACGGCGCCTCAAAGTGGAACGACAGCAAATGCTCGCGGCGTGGGTCCTGGAGCGCATCCTGGTGTCGTGCGTCTGCTTTTCGGCGGTCGTCGTCTTTCGGCGCGTCTGGTCGTCGCTTCGCCAAAACCAACGGGCGAGCCTCTCCGATCCCGAGCTGGGACGGCGGTCGGAGCGCGCGTTTCTCCTCCCGCGAGGTCATTAGTCTTAGCAATACTAAAAAAAGTAATAGTGACGGACGCTTTGAGGCGCCGTTGCCGGAGGTTGGCGAGCGCACGCGAGGTGACGCGCCGCGCGCAACCGCGGTCATGTTGATGCACCTGCTCGAGGACGGCGTCCTCTACCCGCTGGAGGAGGCGAACATCTGCCATCGCGCCTCGTCCCCACTGTACGTCGGCGAGGCCATGCGTGCCAAGGTGCTCGCGGAGGGTGTAGACGGCATCGACATGAGAACCATTTACTTTCACCACATTACAGTGGTGCAGGTGGACGCCGCAGGCGAGGAGCCCGACGACTCCGACGAAGAGGAGGATTCGGCGACGCGCCGCAAGAATACGACGCGCTGCATTTGGTGCATCGAGATGCAGATTGGCTCTCTTTTTGTGGTCGACTCAGGGACTTCGTGTTTAGACCATGGCATCAAGGTGGAGAACTATTACACGTTCCGCACCGGGAGGTTCCATCGGATTGGAAGCGGCATCCTGTTTCCATTGTCGAAAAGCATCACGCGCATTTTGCACTCCGAAGCGAGGAGTCGTTTCAATTCCCATTTCGCCCTTGGGCATCCTACGCGACTGGGGCGCCTGGGGTCGGTGGCCTGCCATCCGTCGTACGTGTCGGTCAAAGAACTTGGCATCGCGCCGTTGCAGGAGTTTCCGACCGGAGATGGAGACGAGACCCGGATGAACCTGCTCTGCTTGCGGCACCTGAAGTCGGCCGAGGAGCCGCTGCCTCGGGCGGTGCGAGAGCTGACCCCTTTGGAGCGGTGCCGCCGCCTTCTCAACAAGACGTCACAAGTCGCGTTCAAAGGCGCACCTCTGGCGTCCAGGGCGACTGCTTGTGCTACGACGTTGCACTCGCTGCCGGAAGACATCCTCCTCGACATCGTTTCCAAGTTGCTTCTGTCGGATCCAAAAGCTGCTGGCAGACTGGGCCGCACCAACCGCGCGTTTGCCTCGCGCGTGTCGCTCGTGGCGGTGCAGACGCTGGACCGCGGCAGCGACGTGCTGGATCGTTTGTCGCAGACTCCAATTGTGCCGGAGATGCTTCGCTTCTCGCGCGAACTCGATGAGCTCGGCATGGACCCGCTAAGGCTGTTACTCTGCCGACAGCAGGGGCGGTGGCGAGAGAGAGCACGAAAGAGCGGCGCCGTGCGGATCTACCACGACGTGCGCACCGGCGCGTCCGCGGCGCTGTACCACAATGTCGCGCCGGAAGACCCCTACGAACCCCGAGGGTGGTCCGTGTGAGCGGCAGCGAAGAATTCTTTTTAAGAATACAAATTCTACCGTGCTCAGCGGCCCCATCACATACGAGGACATGGTCACGGCGGGCGTGCGGGCGGAAAATTTGATTGCGAGCGGCCTGGGCTTGCGCTTCTTCCACGACGCGGGCGTGACGTCGCCGGCCAAGTTGGCGCGGCTCGGCGTCGACGCGCTGCACCTCAACGACGCCGCCTTTGCGCGCGAGGCCTGTGCCCTGTACGGCGCGGAGGCCCTGGTCCATACGTTTTGCACCACCATCGACGACGCGATCGCGCTGGCCGGGACGGAGGCATTCGAGATCATGGGGCTCAGTGTCGAAAAGCTGCTTGGCCTGTGTGCCGGCTCGCCCAAGGCGGCGGCGGCGGTGCTGGCGGCCGAGGAGGCGCGAGGACTCGCCGGCGTGCGCGCGGACACGCTGCTGGACACGGGTTTGCGGGCCGGAACGTTGAAGTCGCTCGGCATCGGGTTACTGCAGGTAGCCGAGCTCGAGGGCGCGGAGGTGGATACGGGGTTGAAATTCAACTTTAAGTTGTAAGCTTGCTACCGCTACATCCTTACCGGTAGATGGCGCCGCCGCCGGGCCGGGCGACCGCACGCGGCCATGGCACGTCCTGCAGTTCAGCAGAAAGGCGCTCCATTTGGATCAGCAGCGCCCGCAACTCGTCTTTGATTTTCTGAAGCTGCTGTTCAAGCTGCAGGCGCTCCCGGTATCGCTCCTCTTCCCCGGGCGGCCAATAGGCACTCCCCGACAGCACGTTTAAGGCCCCCATCTCACCACTCAGCCCCATGGCACCGCTTCCGACGACGGCGCCTCAGGGTGTGTTTCACAGTGCGGTTGAAAATCTAGCATTATCAGTGGTTTCACAAGCACTGTTCTTCACATAGCCCCCAGGCCGCGGTACTGGGCCGGGGACTCGTCCTCCGGCGGTGCAGGCAAGCCGCGGTGCTGGGCCGGCCACTCGTCCACCCACTCGTCCTCCCGCGCTGCAGGCAGGTTGCGGTAATAGGGATACGCGGCCGCACCGTTGTAACCCCAGTGATCAGGGTCATCACGCGGATGCGGCGGGGGCGGCCGCGGATCGTCGGGGTCGTCGAGCATGAACGTGTTTCGGGAGGGACCCAACGAAGCGTAGTGCACCCAGTGGCCTTTGGCGTATTCGGGTGGTTTGGGCGGTGCGGGCGGCTCTAGGGGTGGCCGCTGCTTTATCTTGTCGACCTCGCCCACGAGCCGCCCGACTTCGGCCCGCAACGACGACATCTCCGCGGACATGCGCGCCATCATGTCTCGCATTTCGCGCATCGTCTCGGGCGCGTCGGGCACCCGAGACATGTCGGCAATGCAGTACGGCGCCTCAAAGTGTCTTTCACAGTACGCTTTAAAAATCTCGCGTTATCTGTGGTTGCACAAGCACTGCTATTCACATACCTCCCAGGCTGCGGTACCGGGGCGGGTACTCGTCCTCCGACGATGCAGACAGGTTGCGGTAGTAGGGACCACCCTCGAACTCGTCCCGACGGTCCGGCCGCGGCGGGTGCGGCCGCGGGTCGTTGCGGTCATCGGGCGTGAACACATACTGCGGCGGCGACGAGAGGAGCCGGTACCAGCTGCCTTTGGCGTATTCGGGTGGTTTGGGTGGTGCGGGTGGCTCTGAGGGTGGCTGCTGCTTCTGCTTCATCTTGTCGACCTCGCCCACGAGCCGCCCAACTTCGGCCCGCAACGACGACATCTCCGCCGAAATGCGCCCCATCATGTCGCGCATTTCGCGCATCGTCGCGTCCGCTCCGTCGCCGTGGAACGAACGCTGCCGGTCCAGCATGGGCGGGCGCTCGTCGTCGTCACGCCGAGACATGTCGCCAACGCGGCACGGTGCCTCAAAGCGCGCTTCACACGACAGTCTTAGAAGTTTTGTTATTTTTGGGCAGAGCGCGAAAGAGCGGCTCGCACGATCGCGTGGTCGCTCACGCCGTCGATTCCGCGCGCAAAGTTGGCGGTTTTTGTCAGCTCCAGGATTTCGAGGGACGTGCTCCAGTGCTCGAGGGCGTCGCGATTGAGGAGCACATTGTCGTACGATTTGCCGCCGCTCGTCGTGGGCACCGCGCCGCGCAGCAAGGCCTCAAACCCAGCGCCGGCGGCCTGCAACTCCGCGGGCTCCGTGTTCCAATCGCCGAGCAGCATGTGGGTCACAAACGGCCGCTTGGCGTCCCTGGCACCCTTGTTGGTAAACGGCAGGTCGAAGCGCAGGCTGCCGTCGACGACGTACTGCTTGAGCAACAATTGGAGCTGCGCCTTCTTGTCGGCGCGTCGCTTTGTGGTGTCCGGCGGAAGGTGCACGCTCACCACCACCAGGTCGTGGCCGGCGCAGCGGAGGTGGACGGCCAGCGGCGCGTGGCACAGCCGCAAGTTTGAAACCAGGTGCAACGTCGTGGACCTGACAATCTCGACCGCCCGCGTCTGGTAGAAGAGGACGTGGCACTCGGTGCACCTGTCGGCGGCGCTTGCGCCGCTGGGCTCGCTCGCGAGCATGGCCCAGCGGCCGGCGCTCGTGTGCGTATTCAATGCTTCGAGCGCAAAGGTCGTGCGTTTGTGGAAGAGCTCGCGGCCCGCCGGAATTTCTTGGAGCACGACGACGTCCTCGTCTGCGATGGCCTTGATGAGCTTTAGCCACGCCGCCCGCTGCGCTGCGGTTTCGACGCGCAGCTTGAGCGCGTTCAGGGAGACGACCCGCACCTTGATCGTGTCGCGGAACGGCTTCGTGTCCTCATTGGCGTCGTTGGCGTCGTTGCCCTCGCCTTCGGCGGCCGGCGGCGGCGGCGGCGGCGGCGGCGTCGAGGACCGCGTCGGAGTGGGAAGTCGCTTCTTCGCCTCGAGCAGCGCTGCGACCTGGGCCTTTGCATCCGCGGGCGTCGTGGTCAGCAGCGCGTTGCAGAGGTGGACAATGACGTCGGGAGGGAGTTTGCCCAGGCGCTTCTCGCCGTAGCCCCAAAGGTTTTGATTGAGGATCACTGCCGCCATCTCGCTGTCCGCTAGTTTGAGCATGGCGGAGGGGCGCACACTGCATCGCGCTCTCGCCCACCGGATGGTGCGCCGTGGCTTAGCGACACCGCGCCGGTTGCACACAGACGCCCGCGACGGTGCGGACGATCCCGATGCGACGCGCACGTACGACACGCTGCTGCTCGCCGCCGTGTGGGCTCTTTGTATATGGGTAGTTTTGCGCCAGTAGAGTGCTTACGGCGAACGGGCGGCACGCGCTAAGGCGAGGAGTGCGCTCGGGCGCGTATAAGTGCCCACACACCCCGTCGCCCTCCCGTGGCGCCATGCCGAAAAACGGCGCCGCCAAAGTCCAGAAGACGGGGAGCGCGAGCGCGAGCGCGAGCGCGAGCGCAGGCGCGTCCGCCCTCGACGAGGGCGTAAGCAACGACGTTGCGCAGACGCTCTCAAAGCCCGCGTCGAAGGCGCCCAAGCCCAACGGTCCCCCGTCCAGCGACCGCTTCTTTCAAAAGGAGACGGGGATTGGCGAAGACGAAAGCTACGGCGACGACGAAAAAGCACTCAACACCTTTCTTAAGCTGCATCCGATGCTCAGCACGGAGGCGTCGTCGATGAAGACGCTGTCGAGCGTCGCGGGCCTCTTTCACAAGGCGGCGGTGCAGGTCGGTGACCTGCCCACGGTGAGCAAGACGCACGACGACCTCTTTCTCCGCCCCGCCAACACGCTCATCGGAGAACGGCCGTGTATCAACGACGGCCGCTGCATCGCCAAGTTTCTCGCCCAGGTGCGCTTTGGCGTCGATACGCCAAAGGCGTTCACGTGCACCGAATTCCTGCTTCCCGACGCGCACAAGAAGTTTCTCGACGGCCGTGGGCTTCCGCCGCGTCGTGCGAAATGCCTCCTCTGCTACCGCTACTTTACGACGTTTTGCTACACGGCGGCGCGCGCCGACCCTTCCTTCCGGGCCATTGAAGCGTCCGGGCTGGTCGCGCAGACCTTCCAAAACTCCATCTGCCCGCCGGCCGAGCCCGCGTCGGCCGACGATCTCGCGCAGCTCGAGCGCGACGTCGGCGGCGGGCCGTCGCACGCGTCGGCCATGAACTGCCAGGACGGCTACGCCGCCCACGCCGCGCTCTTTGTCGACGAAGCCTTCTCCAAGCACCGGACCGCGCGCGAGGACAAGTTTGGCGCGCTCGCCTTCCGCCCCCAGGTGCGCTTCGACTCGTCGCACTACCGGTACGTGCTCGACGCCGACGGCCCTCGCATCGAGCAGGTCGGCATCGGCGCGCAAGACACCCTCTCGCCACTCGGCCTGCATTTTCGGCCGCCGGCAGCGCCGTCGCCCCGGGCGCTGTCGGCGGACGACGGGGGCCGCCGCCACTGAATCCACAATCGTCCCTGCATCCTCGCTACGCGTCGTTTGACGACGCGGGGCTGCCCGAGGCGCTGCAGCGTGGTTGCAAGCTGCTCGGCGACGGCCTTCGGGGCATCGACCTGGCGTTTTGGACGCGAAGCTTTGACCAGGTTGCGTTCGAGGTCATGGACGGCCGCGTCGAAAGCGACGAGCTCTTCCGAACGGTGACCCAGTGCCGCGCGCTGGAACGCATGCTGCGGGTGCAACTGGCCCAGCGCCTCACCGCGGAGGGCTTTCCAAAGCTCGCCGCGCAGTGGCGAGACATACGCCACCTCGAGGGCAGCGTTCCCGACGACGCCGATCCGCTCTGCGGCTGGTCCGCCCTGGGCGTGCGACCCGAGACCCGAATGGCTGTGGCCGTCGTGCGCCTGGCGCTCGGCGCCGTGCTCGAGGTGGCGTTTGCCAACGCGGGCATGGAAGAGGGCGGGTGCTGGACGATGGCCAAGCCTGGAAAAGCCGTGCCGCTCGGCAAGGCCAAGCTCGGGGGCGAGGCATGGGCCAAGACGCCCGACGGAAAGCGTCAGCTGCGCACCGCGCGCCTCTACAACGACGCGGCCCTCGTCGCCGTGTGGACCTCGGCCCACGCCGCCTTTGTCGAAGACTGCCAGGCCGGCGTGCTCGAGGCGCCGCCGCCCTCCCTCTTCTCGGTGCAGAACTCGTTCACCGAATACACCTTTGGCGATCTTCTGGCGCGGCGCGTCGCTCCGAAGGACAAGGCCATCAAGGACGCGCTGCCAATGCTGACGCTGCTCATGCGCGCGCTCAACACCAGCGCGCGGGGGTGGGAGGCCATGCTCGATCAGCTCGTTCCGAAGAGCACTTGCTTGCGCACCCTCGTGGGCCGTGCCCTCGCCGTGTCGTGCTCCGGGTTGCACCCGTGCGTCCATCCGGCCCTGCGCGCGCCGTGGGCGCAGCGCCACTTTGTCTCGCGACGCGTCTTCGTGCACGTGACGTCCGAACGCCTGCTGACGATTGTGGCCGGCGCCACCACCGCCACGCGCGAGGCAGTGCGCCGCCTCCTGCTGACGACGGTCGCGTGCGTTCCCGCCACGGCGCGCGCGCTGGCGCTGGCCGGCCACCCGATGCGCATGCTGCTCGCGCCGCCCTTGTGCGCGCCCGCGCCGGGCCTCGAGGCGTGCGCCGAGTGCTTCGCCGCGGCCGGGCGCGAGCTTTGGTCGCTCGGAGCCTTCGACGCCGCCCAGGTCGCCGACGCGCTCACCCACGCCTTTGACACGCCGATGCCGTCGCCGCGCCAAAAGTACGACGCCACGTGGCTCGGAAAGGGCAGTGCTCCAGCCTCGGCTGTGGTGCCCTTTGTGCAGACGGCGAGCAGCGTCTTCTCGCAGGCGTTTCGGGCACACTTCCTACCGCTGTGGCTTCACGCCTTCCACCGCGGACATCCGATGCCGCGGCTCGAGGCAATCTACCACAAGGCGCTGCACTCGCTGAACGCGGCGACGGAGCTCGTCGCCGAGCTCGACGAGGCCACGGCCCTTGGTCTCCAGCGTCTTGCGGTGGGCCACGTCTCGAGCGCGTTGCTCGGCGCCGACGACGTCTCGCGTCTGCTCGACTTGCCAAAGAAGCTGCTGGAGCGGCCGCTCGAGGAGTTTGACGCCGACGCCGACGCCGACGCCGACGCCGACGCCGACGCCGACGCCGACGCCGACGCCGAGGCAGCACAAGCCCCCACCGACGACGACGTTGGCAGGATGCTGGCCATGGCCCTGAGCTGGGCGCGCGCCGCGTGGGTGAGCGAAAAAGTCCTGGTCTACGAGCTCGGGGATCGCACGACGGGCATGCAGATCCTGGCCATCCTGCGACGGCTCGGCGCCTCCGACGCCGTTGAGCACGCGACACGCCTCTCGTTTCAGGAGCTGGGGCGCCGCAAGGCAGAGTTTCTCCAGGGACTGCCCGAGCAGTGCACGCATCTGCAGGCGTGCTTGGCGTGCGGCCGCGTGGCCAATCCGATTGTAAACGACGCCAAGCCGGGCCAGCACTTTGACGACGTCGGCGCTTCGATTGCCATGAACTGTACGTCGTGCAACCCTCAAGACCGCGACTACGGCAAACAGCACCTGCGCTGCGCCAAGCGCGCGTCGGCCGCCCTGCGCCAAGCCGTGCTGTACGAGGCGAGCTCGGTGGAGGCGGCCGTGGAGCAGGAGCCCACGGACCTGGCCGCCGCCGAGGGGATCATCGTGACGGCCGGCAAGCAGCGCTCCACCGCCTCGGGCGTTGGCGCGCGGGCGAAGCGCGATGCGAAGAGCGCGCTCGAGCAGCGGTGTGGGCCCACCGGCTGTGGCGACGACCCGCTGCTCGTGATTCCGTTGGTGGGGCGGTGCATTGCGCTGAAGGGGGTCAAGTACGCGCTGTGTGCCTTTTGTGCTGCGGCCGTCCGCGTCGAGCCAAAGCACCGCGCCGGCGGTGAGATTTGCTGCCTCCGCTGCGACGGGCGCCTCATCTCCGGGTTTCCGCCGCCAAAGTCGGCCAAGGACAAGGGAGCCAACACCGACGCTGACGCCGGCGCCGGCGCCGGCAGCGTGCCGTCGACGAGGATCTGCCGCTTCTGTGGCCGCGTCGAGCGAACCGCAAACACGCACCGTTCGTACAAGGCGCCGCACGACACGAGCGGCGCGAACGCGACCTTGCCGCCGCCGCTGCGGCAGGTGTCGTTCTGTGCGTCGCACCAGCGCAGCTGGCTCCAGCCTGCGCTGCGCACGCTGCACACGCGCTCGGTACTGGCGCACATTGCCTACGGCGCGCGCCCGGTGCTGGGCGCCGGGGCGGGCGCCAAGATGACCAATGCCGACCTGGGCGTCGCCGACGACGTCGGTGCGGTGGAGAGCAAGGGGAAGGGGAAGAAGCGCAAGGCGTAGGGGAATCTCGCGCGAGATTATAAAAGTCTGAAACTCCTAGGAGTTTTGAAAGCCCACCCCGTAGCCCACCCCGCGGGAGGGAGGGGGATGGGCTCCCAGATGTCGCGAGGTGCAGGTCACGTGCAAACTATCGCGCTCGCAAAACGTGAGCATGCTCCGTTCTTCTGCCAGACGCAAATCCACCCGCGCGGCCCAACCCCTTGGCGCGGCGCGTCGCGCAGCGGCCCACCGGACCGGATTCGCCCCGACATCCCGCCCCTCCAAGCGCGGCGCTTGGGGCCGCTCGCCCATTGCACCCAAGCAAAATTTGCCACGGCGCTTGGCTTCGCATTGAGGCGCCGTGGCGGGGCCCGCACTTGCGCGCCTTCCCGCAACCTCGCAAGACATCTCGCGCGAGTGACGGATGCTTTGAGCTGCCGCAACTCCGATTCAGGTGGCGCTGTACGTCTTGCGCTCCCTCGTTTTCTCTCGTGCTCGTGCTCGTGCCTCCGAACTCGATGAACGCGGCGCTCTTCCTATCGTCAATGGCGCTCCCTCAGCGCAAGGCTGCCAGGAAGGCGGAGAAGGCGCTCCTGGGGCGGAATGAGAAAAACGATGCGCTTGCCGTCATTCAGCAGCCGCTGCGGTCCGTGGTGACGGGGATGCTTGTCGATGTGCTTGAGGATGAGCTGGCACACCGCCTCTGGACCGGCGTGGTCACCCGCGTGAAGTCGACCAAGGTGCGTGTGCGGTACCCCGACATGGACGGCGACGACAGGGAGAAGTGGGTCAAGATTTCCCTTCTCCGCCCCGCGATCGAGCGCTCCTCGGACCGCGCCACGCCCCGCTGCGAGACGGGCAAGACGTTGGTGGACCCGAAATTCGGCGAGGAGGACGACAACGCAGCGTGCCAGATGGACAACATGGCGTCGGAGGAGGATCCGGACGACTGGAAGAAGCGTCGCAAAAACACGATGCCGGAGAAGCTGCCGGCCGGCGAAACGCACGAGACGGAGATGGCCCGGATCGACCGGGCGTGCGCGATCCTCGGCCTGAAGCGGGCCAAGTCGTGGAATTTCGACGACCTGGAGGAGGAGCAGGAGCAGCGCTGCAAGAGCATCAAGGATCTTCGCTCTCGTGCGGACGACGATGGGTTTCTCACGCTCAACACCGACACCGACGATTGGAATCGTCTTCCGAAGAAGGAGCGCTACGCCATGACCGTGGTGCGGGCGGGGCGGATGGTCTTTGTGGAGAAGCAGAAGGTGAAGGCGCCCGACGGCAAGATGACGACGGAGAGCTTTGCGGGCACGATCATCGGCTACCATCCGAAAAAGAAGGAATTCCGCGTCGTCAACCGCGAGACGGACCCGGCGACGCCGAACAACCCGTTCTGGCTCCACCAACTCAGCTTTGCGGACGTGAGGGAAGCCTGCAACGCTGGCGCAATGCTCGAGCGGGGGCAGAAGCGCGCGGACGCCGCGGGGGACGAGCGCGACGTTTTCGGCGAGGCGGTGGCGCAGGCGAAGCTGTCGGACCATGTGAAGGCGATCCAGGCGGCGGCGGCGGCGGCGGCGGCGGCGATCGCGGCGGCGCCGCCGGCGGAGGCGCAGGAGGAGGAGGCGCAGCAGGAGGAGACGCCGCCGGCGGAGGCGCAGCAGGAGGCGCCGCCGCCGCACGTCGGGATGGACATCGACGCCGATGCCGACGTGGAGCGGGAGGAGGTTGCGAACAACGAGGCGGAGCTGGCGGAGCTGGCGGAGCGGGCGCGGGCGCGGGCGCGGGCGCAGGCGCAGGCGCAGGCGCGGGCGCAGGAGCGCGAGCGGGCGACTCCGACTGTGGCGCTGGCGGACCCGGGCCAGGGTTCGTCGCCGTCGCAAGCTGCGACGCCCGATCTTTCGGGGGCATCGTGGGAAGCGATCTGGACGTCGCCATCGGAGGCTCCGGCGGCTCCGGCGGCTCCGGCGTCTCCGGCGGCTCCGGCGGCTCCGGCGGCTCTGGCGACACCGCCGCTGGAGACGCCGTTGTTCATGCCCGGGCGCAACCGCGAGCGCAAGCGTCCGGTGTCCGAACTCGGCTTGAACGGCGACGAGCAGGAGGAGAAGCGGCGCTGCGACGCGAGCCACCGCTACTGGGCGATTCAGGAGATGCAGCAGAAGGTGGAGGTGGAGGCGGTGCGGCTGCAGCAGATGATGCGTGAGTTGGCGTCGCTGAAGCAGCGCAACCCGCACGTGCCGCCGCGTGGCTGAGAATGGAGACAAGCGAGACAAGCGCGACGGCCTACGAAGTGTCCTGGTGACGATGAGAGAGTAGGGGCGTGGGAGGGCGGGAGG
>MDSV01148784.1_pt1 | contig 11586 bp, 10 predicted proteins | sample 810851 | NCBI WGS metagenome assembly MDSV01 (sample SAMN05326640, study PRJNA326480) | marine metagenome | isolation source: seawater | place: Atlantic Ocean: North East | collected 2012 | reverse complement strand
CGTTCAAACTGCTGATCGCCCTTATCTTGTTACCGACTATCATATCTGTCACTCAAACTCTCTACTGGTTGATAATAGAACACGTTCAACCCGCTAGTACTCACTCTCTATTTTCCTCCCTTACGCTCGGCTTTATAGGCGGGCTGCTTTTCCTGCTTTTTATACCCCATCCCACACGAACCTATATCCTAGGACATGAACTCACTCACGCGCTTTGGGGCCTACTCATGGGCGCGCGAGTTGGAAAAATAAAAGTATCTAAACATGGCGGGTATGTTAAACTTTCCAAAACAAACTTTCTTATCTCACTTGCGCCCTACTTCTTCCCGTTCTATACCGGAGTCGTTATAGCTATCTACTATATCGCCTCTATATTTTTTTCCGTTGAGCCCTATCACATAATCTTTCTCAGTCTGGTGGGTATAACCTGGGCATTCCATTTCTACTTTACTATTCAAATGGTTATGACTCGCCAACCTGATATTACGCAAAACGGACGTCTCTTCTCCTTTATCATCATCTACAACCTAAACCTAATCACACTCGGTTGTTGGTGGATCTGTATTGGTCCGAGCACCTTCTCCAATAGTTTCAATTATTTACTCAACGAAACCCTTCAAAGCTATCAATGGAGTTTTGAACAAATCAACCAGCTCATCCATAAAATCGAGACCTACATGCGTATCCAAGAATGGAAAAAATTTATTCCGTAAGTGCCAACACTTCTGGTGCCACATCCACAATCATGTTTAAACAATGCGCCTCAATCTCTTCTGAGGTATCACTAATCAGCGCTCTTTGCGCAAGCTCAACAGCATCCGCATAGTACAACTTTCGAATCACATCCTTAACCAACGGCGCCTGTAAGGGACTCACACTCAGCTCGTCAACACCCAATCCCACCAGCAACGGAACCAAATGCGGCGTCGATGCCATTTGGCCGCAGATCGTGCTCCATAATCCAAATCGGCGGCATACCTTTACAACATGATCAATCAAACGAATTACCGCTAAATTGGTCGGCTGATATAAATGCGCTACATCCTCATTACCCCGATCCACTGCCATCGAATACTGTATTAAGTCATTTGTTCCTAAACTGAAAAATCGCACATGCGGCGCAATCTTATCCGCCACCAATGCAGCCGAAGGCACCTCAATCATTGTTCCCACTTCAATTTCACGATTAAATGGAATCCCCTTTTCAGTTAATTCATCCATACACTGATGTAAAAGTACATTGGCTTCTTTCACCTCGACAACCCCCGTAACCATAGGATACATGACTCGCACATTTTTATGCACACTTGCGCGCAAGATCGCTCGCAATTGAACACAAAATAGTTCAGGTTGATCGAGGCATAGCCGAATAGCCCTTAATCCCAAGAATGGATTCATCTCTCGACGCCCCTCCATCCAACTAGGCATTTTATCCGCCCCCAAATCCAATGTTCGAATCACCACCGGAGCCGGATACTGACTTTGTGCCGCCTTCGTATAAGCAGCGGTTTGTTCGTCCTCATTCGGCAAGGTATCCGAACCTAAAAATAGAAACTCCGTTCGATATAGCCCAACTCCCTTTGCTCCCCCCGCATCTACACCATCTAGCTCCTCCAATAATTCAATATTGGCTGTCAAGGGAACATGATATCCATCCAACGTCTCCGGCGGTTTATCACGCAAAAGATCCAGCTCCTGACGAATCACCGCTTGATGACGTGCTCGCTCAGCATAATCAGCTAGCCGCTCCTGACTTGGGCGAATAAAAACGACTCCCTTCGCTCCATCCACCAATAGCAGATCATCTGGATGGATTGCCGATGTCGCAATACGCAACCCCACTACCGCTGGCACATTCAACGCCCGCGCCATAATCGCTGTATGCGAATTCGCACTGCCTAAATCAGTAATAAAAGCCTGCACCTTTTTTGCATCTAACCCCGCCGTGTCAGAAGGTAAAAGATCCGTCGTAACCAGCACACACGGCGACTCAATGTCCCGTAGACTCTCTACTGCTTCCTCTGCTAAATTAGCCAGAATCCGCCGAGTAACATCCCGTATATCCGTTGCGCGACCCGCTAGATATTGATCCTCTAAACCCGCTAATTTATCCGCATAACTCGAAGCAATTCGCTGCAATAAGGGTTCCACATTGGTTTGTTCAACCTCAACCGCCTGTTCAACTTCACGCACGAGTAGCTCATCTTCCACCACCAGCATATGGGCATCAAATATCCGTGCATGCTGCTCGTCTAAGACCTCCATAACTTGCTTCCGAATATGCAAAAGTTGTTCACGAGTCTCCTTCAAAGCCATCCGAAAACGCTCTTGCTCATGGGAAACATCGGAGGCCTTAATCGTACGCGAACTCACCCTTGATACATCTGGGATAAGTACACGGGCCGAAGCAATCACAATACCCGGTGAAACACCAATACCTTTCAATAAGGTCTCTTCTTTAAGGCTCATCTTAGCCCCCTATGCCTCATTAAACTTTGCTGCAAATAACGCCTCTAACGAATCCAAAGCAACTTCCGCATCGGATCCCGTAGCAATCAAGGTCACCCAACTTCCAGGAAAACCCTCAATCGTCATCAGCCCCATAATACTTTTACATGAGACACGGCTTCCATCTTTTTCCAAATACAGATCAGCGGTATAGCGTGCCGCTTCTTTCACAATCAACGCCGCGGGCCGAGCATGAATACCATATTCATTTTCCACCTTTAACTTCCGACTGATCGATTTATCGTCCACGCCCAACTCCATTCAATCGAGTGATGATTTTATCATCTAACTCTTTCGCAGCATCATGACCCAACTCTTTTAATTTCTGGTTTAGAGCCGCAACTTCTACAATATTCGCCATATCACGCCCTGAACGCACAGGGAGTGTTATTAGAGGCACATTTACCCCAAGAATGTCAACGGTTTCTTGCGAAACCCCCGTCCGATCCTCCTCACCAGTTGGCACCGTTAAATCAATCACCAAGTCCAATTCTGTCTGTCGACGGATCGAAGAGACCCCGAACAAACTTGGGACATGAATAATCCCCAATCCCCGTATCTCCATATGGTAACGCGTCATATCGTTCGCCCAACAAAGCAACCGGCCCTGTGAAGTCCGACGCATCTCCGTTACATCATCTGAAACCAAACAATAGCCACGTTCAATCAATGCCAATGCCGTCTCACTCTTACCAATTCCCGGATCACCACGCAACAGCACCCCTATACCCATCAACTCTAAGGTGGTTCCCTGCATGCGCTCTGTCGGAGCCGTTAACTCATCTAGCATCACTGTACAAGCATTCACAAAATCCATCGTCACCATAGACGTACGCAAAACCGGCACCTGATACGCCGCCGCTAACTCCAATATTTCCGATGTTGCACGCCGCTTTCGTGTTAAAATAATCCCCGGTATTTGCTGCTTAAAAACAGCTTCTAACCTCAAGCGGCGCTCTACCGGCTTCAGATTTTTTAAATATGTCAGTTCAGCTAATCCAAAAATTTGTAATCGCTGATGCGCAAAATACGTAAAAAAACCAGTCAACGCCAACCCAGGACGGTTCATCGCCGTCTCCTGTACCTTTCGGTTCAGATATGCCTCTCCTGCCAACACCTTTAACTTCAAGTTATCTGCACCCGCATCGAGCAGTTTTTGTACCGTTATTTCACGCATTTTAATCCCATTTCTTATCGACGATGGTCTGTCAATTTATCCCGTTCACGGCGCATTTGCCGCTCCATATGTTCAATCGCCCGGTCAATCGCATCGTATAGATTTTCTGACTTCTCCGTAGCACTCAGCCTAATATGTCCTGCCGCCTGAACCACAATTTCTGCCACGTGAAGGCGTGCTTCATGGTCCAAAATAACATGCACATTCTCCAATCGCGGGAATGCCCCTAAGCATCGCTGCAACTTATCCTCAATATGTTGCTTCACCGCTTCCGTTGCATGAACTTCATGCCGACTCGTATGTTGTATTTGCATGCTTTGCTCCTGTAGTTACTGTTCACATATTAAAACGTGGACCCAAATAAACATCTCGGCTCTTTGGATCATTTACCAGAAATTCCTGATCTCCCTCACAGACTACTTCTCCCTCGCAAAGGAGATACGCTCTATCCACTACCTCCAACGTCTCCCGAACATTGTGATCCGTAATAAGCACACCCAATCCCTGATACTGCAAGTCTTTCACAATATCTTGCACATCATTCACCGCTAAAGGATCCACTCCACTAAAGGGCTCATCCAAAAGAATAATCGAAGGCTCGGTTACCAACGCCCGAGTAATTTCTAACCGGCGACGCTCTCCTCCGCTCAATGTATATGCTTTTTGTTTGGCCAAATGAGCAATCTTTAACTCCTCTAGCAACACATTCAAACGCCGCTTCCGCTCCTTTCGCGAAATAGGCAACGTCTCCAAAATAGCCATAACATTTTCCTGCACCGTCAACTTTCGAAAAATTGAAGGCTCCTGTGCCAGATAGCCCATACCCATCCGCGCCCGCTTAAACATCGGCATACGTGTGACATCCTGCCCTTTAAAAAAGACCCGTCCCCCCGTTGGCTGAACCAGTCCCACAATCATATAAAAACTTGTTGTTTTTCCCGCCCCATTGGGCCCTAACAAACCTACAATCTCACCCGCATTAACCCTTAAATCAACACCCCGAACCACCGCATGATCTCCATAAGACTTCACCAATCGCTCCGTGTAAATCAAACTTGAATCCGTCTCACTCATTTGCACTCAACTCCTCCCGCATCGTTTGCCAAGTGGCTTGATCTTGAAAAATAACAGCCTTCGCATGAGGCTCACAAAGTACCCGACGCGCCTTCGGCCAAACTTGAATGCGATCCGCCCGCACCACACTGGATCCTTGCATCACACGCGGAAGCCCCATTAGGACCAGCTTATCTTGATTTAAATTGTAAACCATACTCTCTGCTTGCGCCATAACGTCACCATACTGAAATATTACCCTTGATTCCGCTTGCAGCCAATCCAATTCCGAACCCTCTTTCCTCTGAATCGTTAATTCCTCACAATTCAAAGCCCCGTATACGCCCCGAACCCGAACGGAACCTTCAAACCGAACCAATTCACCCGATTGATCCAAAATAGCCTGTCTCGCTCGAATATCAGTCCCGCCCTGCGCATGATCCAACGAATCTAATTCTAACCATGCATTCGGCTCACAAACCAATCGTTCCGCATTACCTGATCGCCCCGAAAATTGCTCTCCATGCAAAGTCACTCCAGTATCAGTAATAGAAGCACGACCTCTTAACAGCACCGTCTGCTCCATCCAATCATACTGGAACCAATCCCCACGACCGAGTCGATCTCCTTGCACGACACGCACATTCTCTACTGCTTCCAAAAGCCTCAACGCACCTGACTCACTCAACCAGCCCCGCAACAACTTACTCGACAGCTGCCCCTCATCTCGAATCACCACAACACTACCGATCAGCTCCATCTGTTCAAGCGATTGATTCAACACCAACTGATCTCCTTGCAACAACACTTCTCCCGAAACCCGCTTCGCTTCCCGTACTTCCTCCAACGCGAGTATCAGCTCCGTAAAAGGCGCTAAATCCAATGTTTCCTCAACCGGTTCAAGCAATGAAACGGGAGCCGAAGAAGATCGATCGATTTCAATTGCAACTTTCCCTAAAGAATTCTCCGATGGAGATTTTCCACAGCCCACCAAAAGGCATAACAAAACCCCTGCCAACGATTTCAAAACAGAGCCCCCGAACTCTTCCAAAGACCCGGGCTCCCCAAAATTTTAACCTCATTCAGTACTTCGAAGCGCTTATCCCGAGTGTCAAAACGGAATCCACGGCCCGTCATACGAAATGCATCCGTGACAATCAAAACCCATCCATCCGACTCCGCAATCAAATGCTTTACCCCATCGACCATATCGATTCTAGTCTGACATCTCGGTGCGTAAAGTTGCGCCGTTTGGTGCGCACCCTCAAAAATATCAATCCGCAAATGCTCCACATCCGCTACTTCCGGTGTTTGCATGCGAGCCCGCCCCCCAATCAACTCCGCAATACGTTCACCCTGCGTATTATAGAAAGGTGAGCGCAATCCCTCCACTGTCATTCCTTTTTCTAACACCGGAACCACAGCATCCTGAGCCCAGAGCAACCCAGGCAGTAATATCAAAATAACGGCTCTTTTCATTGCCCAGATCCTAGCAAAGCACCTCCACTATTCCAAGTAAAGGTTGCGTGCTTAGCCCACATTGACCAAACTCGGAGTATACCCTTCCGGTGGTTCAAATCCTAACATCGTTATACTAGTGGCCGCCAAACTAGAAACACCTGGTGTGTCCAATACCGCTACATTCGCATGAGCTGTTCCCGCCGGATCATAAATATACACCGGCACCGGATTCAAGGAATGCGCAGTCTTCAGCAAGAGTTGACCCTCCGTATCCCGCATCAACTCATTCGTCTTTTTATCCAATTGAACCATATCATCCGAATTGCCATGATCTGCCGAACAGATCAGCACCCCTTTCACCTTCTTTAGAGCATTCATCAAACGACCCACGCCTTCATCGACGGCTTCAACCGATTCGATCACCGCAGGAATTACCCCGTATGACCAACCATATCTCCATTCGGATAGTTGATACGAACAAAATCAAACAACCCCGATTCAATCACCTTCACAGCTTCATCTGTAATCGGATCAGCTTGCATCCGCGGCTTCTCCTCAAATGGGCAATTATCTGATAGGATTTCCATCCACGTCTCAGTCTCAAACTTACTCGAATTATTTCCATTAAAGAAATAGGTCACATGTCCATATTTCTGAGTTTCTGAAATAGCAAATTGGCGAACTCCTGCATTTGAAAGATATTCACTCATCGTCCGATCAATCGCCGGCGGGCATACCAAAAATTTTTCCGGAACCCCCAAATCACCATCATACTGCATCATACCCGCATAAATCACATCCGGCTTTGCGCCCCGTTCAAACTCATTCAACACATTCGCTTCAAACGCCTTCGTCAGCTCCAAGGCACGGTCGCCGCGATAATTAAACAGAACCACGCTATCGCCATCCACTACCGGACCCACCGCTTCCCCCGCACGCTCAATTACAAACGCCGGAAGATCCTGATCCAAGATGCCCGTTTGTTCCGAACGAAACGTCTCAATCGCCTCCTGCATCGTAGGGAACTGACGCCCCTCACCCCGTACATGGGTCTGCCATCCCCGTTCAATCATTGGCCAGTCAGCATCATAGCGATCCATCGTGATCTTCATCCGACCCCCGCCCGAAGCAATACAATAATCGATCCCCTCTGTGCTCAACTCCGATAAGAAAGCCTCCAATCGCTCTACATAATCCAATGCAGAAACCGGTGGCACATCACGCCCATCCGTTAATGCATGAATGCGAACGTTCTTCACGCCCCGTGCTTTCGCTTCAAGCAACATCGCCTCTAAGTGATTAATATTCGAATGAACCTTTCCATCCGAAAGCAACCCGATGAAATGAAGCGTGCTTGCTCGCATAAACGTATTTTCTACCAATTCATTCCAAACCACACCCTCAAATAGCGCCCGAGAAGAAATCGCATCATCAATCAGCGAAGCCCCCTGATCAAACACACGTCCACAGCCAATCGCATTATGTCCCACTTCCGAATTACCCATATCGGTATCTTCCGGCAGACCCACCGCCTTCCCGTGCGCCTTAATCTCGGTATATACCGCATGCTCTTTCAACCAATTTAAATTTGGTGTTTTCGCCTGTGCTACGCAGTCGCTCTCTGGGTTTTTTCCAATACCCACTCCATCCATAATCACCAAAACAACTGGCCCCTCAGCACCCGCATATGATGCATGTTTTTTTAAATTTTCCATTCATTTACTCCTGCTTAAAAAACTTTTTTTGTAATATGCCTTCGCTGAATCCTCTTGGCAACGGCAATTAAAAATTGGTCTCCACCATCGGGCGATACACCACCTCATGCATCACCACATCCGCAGGTGCTTCCAATACCTGAACCAGAATCAACGCCGCCGACTCCGGCCGCATATAATCCAACCGCTCTTCCGTACGAAATCCCGTATCCGTTCCTCCCGGAAACGCCGCCGTCACCTTGATCCCTCGTGACTGAGCCTCTTTACGCAATGTATTCGTGAACCCCAATAAACCATATTTGCTCGCCGCATAGATCGAATAATTAGCCTGCGAAGTCAGTGCAATCGTACTCACCAAATTCAAAATATGAGCCCCTTCGGACATCCGCTCCATCGCCTCCCGACACAACACCATAGGAGCCCGTAGGTTCAGTGCCATATGTGCGTCCCAATCCAACACCTCAATCTTCTCCACCGGCACCTTCTGCTGATTCATGCCAGCACCATTCACCAATACATCAACACCATCTAACTGATTCCATGCCGTCTTAAACAAATGTACTGCCGACGAACTCTCTGATAAATCTGCCGCAACCACCTCACAACCCGTTTCCGATTGCAATACAGCCAAAGCATCCCTACTCCGTCCTGAAGCCAATACCCGCCAATCCCGCGCTGCCAACTGCACCGCCAAAGCACGACCGATTCCACTTGTGGCACCCGTAATTAATACCGATCTACTCATACACACTCACAATCCAATCTACTTTTACCTAACAAACCTACACGTATCCCCAGCCAAACTTTCTGTTACTGTATTACCTTCCGTTTACCCTCACGAAGAGCGTTTCCGACGCGGCTTTCCACCCCGTTGAGGACGACCACCATTCGGCGTTCTTCCACCTCCGCCCTGCTTGCCTCCGCTTGCGGCACGAATCGAAACATTACGCCCGTCCAACTTAACACTCTCCATGCCCTTACGAACCTTTGTAGCCACTTCTTTAGACACTTCAAATACCGAAGCCTCACGCCCTACATTAATTGAACCAATTTGATTCGACTTCACATCACAATGTTCACAAATCAAACGAACAATTGCACCCGTATTAGCCTGATGAATCTTCCCAATATTAATTGAAAAACGCTTCGTATCATAAGCCTCTAAACGTTGATTCCGCTTGCTATTCTCTGAGCGCTGAGTATTTCGTTCCCGGCGACCTCCACGTTCCATACGATCGCTCCGCTCCCGCGGTGTTTTCGCCTTCGCATTCAAATCTGGTGCATCAGCATAGGCATCTAAAAAGTGATTAAATTCAACTGAAACAAATCGCTTAATAATCTCCTTCTTGTCCAAGTGACACAATGCCTCATACGCCGGTGGTAGATAATCCGCAATAGCCTCCTCGTTCACCGAAGTGTTCACCACACGCTCCAATAGGGCCATCAACTGACTCTCACATACGGCCCGTCCATCAGGCAACTTCTCCAGCCGAATCGTAATTCCGTTCCGCCGCTCCAGATCTATAATCCGCCGCTTTTCACGACTGTTAATCAACGCAATCGAAACCCCCGATTTGCCTGCACGAGCCGTTCGCCCACACCGATGCGTATATGCCGCTACTTCATCAGATAATTTATAATGCAAAACGTGCGTAATATCATCCACATCGATTCCCCGTGCCGCCACATCCGTCGCCACCAAAATCCGAACCGTCCGTTGCCGGAATTTACGCATCACCGTATCGCGCTGTGCCTGTGATAAATCGCCATGCAACGCTTCCGCGCTATAACGGCTTGCTAGCAATTTTTCCGCCACCGTTTGCGTCTCTGCCCGCGTTCGACAGAACACCACACCATAAATTTCTGGCAACGCATCCAAGACCCGCTTCAATGCCGGAAACCGATCACGCTCATTGACCATAAAACTCAGATGTTCAATATTTGCCGCTACCTCATTTCGACCCCCTACCGAAATTGTATGCGGGTTCTTTAAATAATTACCGGCAATCCGCTCCACACCTTTCGCCATTGTCGCCGAAAAAAGCCACGTGAGCCGCTCATCCGGAGCTCTCGAAAGAATCTTATCAATCTCCTCCTTGAATCCCATATTTAGCATCTCATCCGCTTCATCCAGCACCAGCGACCGCACTTGCTCCAACCGCGCTGCCTTCCGCTCAATCAAATCAACCAGTCGACCCGGAGTCGCGACGACAATTTGCGCACCCGCCTTCAACGCTTTAATCTGCGGAACAATATTGGCGCCCCCGTAAACCGATGCAATTTTTAAACCCGGACGATGAACAGAAAATCGCTTCATATCCTCCGCAATCTGTACCCCTAACTCTCGCGTGGGTGCCAGTACCACCGCCTGAGTGACCGCCAATGAATCGTCCACCCGCTCGATCAACGGTAATCCAAATGCCGCCGTCTTACCGGTCCCCGTTGAAGCCAACCCAATTAAATCCTGCTCTTGACTCAACAAGAAAGGAATCGCTTTCGCTTGGATCGGTGTAGGCGTTTCAAAACCCAATTTTTGAATAGATTTAAGTATACCGGAGCTAAGCCCCAATTCCGTGAATTTCATGATTTTTTTCCTGCGGAAGCTGCTCGCCCCTCTTCAAGGCCCTTGCCCCGCGCACATCGCAGGAAATCGACCCTATTGCATTTCGTTGCGCAGTGAATCCCAAGTTCAGCCTGGATGCAACCCTAAAGAACACCCATCCGCATAGCGCAAAAGATGCCTCTTCGAACCAAGTAACTAAACCTATTTTGATTTAATGCTTAAAATGACGCATACCCGTAAAGGCCATCGCAATGCCAAATTTATTACAAGCGGCAACCACTTCATCATCGCGAATTGAACCCCCGGGCTGCACGATAAATTTTGCACCCATCTCATGCGCCGCATAAATGCTATCAGCGAACGGAAAGAAGGCTTCCGAAACAAATACACAATCGCCAAGGGTCGCTTGAATCTGCTCATCGGTGATTTCAGGCTGCTCAGTCTTTAAATTTTCAACCGCCTTCGAAACCGCCAACTTACGCAGCGAATCAACCCGGTTCGGCTGCCCAGCCCCCATTCCCAACACCCGAAACTGCTGTGGTTTATACTCCTGAACAAGCACGATCGCATTCGACTTGGTATGTTTCGCCGCTGCAATACCAAACTGAGCAAGTGCCTCTTTCGAACTATCAAAAGCTACTTTTGTTGGAACGCTCCAATCGTGCATCAATTCCGTATCAACCTCTTGCACCAGCAACCCACCATTAATCTGCTTCACCATTGTCTGGTGCGTCGCTTTCGTAACTGGTTTTTTCAGCTTTAAAATTCGTAGGTTCTTTTTTTGCTGAAGCACAGCCAACGCATCGGCTGCATATCCCGGTGCAATAATTGCTTCAACAAAACGACCTTCCAGCGCCTGTGCGGTAGCTATATCAACCGCTTCTGTAAAGGCAATCACCGACCCAAATGCAGAAATTGGATCGCCCTTCCATGCCTCTTCTAATGCTTCAGCAAGCGTTTCACCCGTAGCATAGCCACACGGATTAGTATGTTTGATAACCGAAACCCCCGGACGACCCGCTAAATCCTTAACCGCCTCCAACGCGCCATCTCCATCCACATAATTATTATAACTCATCGGCTTACCATGAAGCACTTCGGTCTGCGCG
>MDSV01171732.1_pt1 | contig 11588 bp, 7 predicted proteins | sample 810851 | NCBI WGS metagenome assembly MDSV01 (sample SAMN05326640, study PRJNA326480) | marine metagenome | isolation source: seawater | place: Atlantic Ocean: North East | collected 2012 | reverse complement strand
TTTCACGGAGTGTATGCGTTTCATGGACCTGTTATGAGACGTTAATCAAACAACCATACGTCATGAACACCCTGTATTAACGCAACATTAACGCTTTTTTAACGCGTTAAATAAGCCGTTAATCCCGTTAATATCTTCCGATTGCTTCATGGATTACACAACCCTCGGAGGATGTGAGGAGATGTCATGCCTGTCGATAACAGCCGCCTCAAAGGCTTCTACAAACTTGATGTTGATGAACGCAGAAACACGATTGCTGAGCTTGCAGGTTTGAGTGAGGAGCATGTTGCTGCGCTCGCATCAAATGGAGAACTCAACGATTCCGCCGCTGATCGGATGATTGAGAACGTCATTGGCACGATGTCCCTTCCTGTCGGCGTTGCTACAAATTTTATCATCGATGGAAAGCATTACGTCGTACCCTTTTGCCTGGAAGAATCGAGTGTCGTTGCTGCCGCTTCTAATATGGCAAAAAGGTGCCATGCGCACGGTGGCTTCACTTCCAACAACGATAAACCAATCATGCTTGCCCAGATTCAACTCTTGGGCATTGCAGACCATTCAAGTGCGATTGAGCAGATTGAGGCCAAGAAAAAAGATTTGATGGCACTTGCAAACAGTTTACCCTCGACAATGATTCGTCTTGGAGGAGGATGCAAAGACATAACCATGCGTTCGATTGAGACCCTCTCCGGGCCGATGCTCATCATCCACATTCATGTTGACTGCCGGGATGCGATGGGGGCTAATGCAGTAAATACAATGGCGGAGCTGCTCGCACCAGAACTTGAGACGATTACGAACGGTCGATCCTTGTTGAGAATTTTATCCAATCTAGCAACAGAAAGGCTAGCACGAGTTACGGCAACGTTTACTCCAGAGGAAATGAGCAATACTGGCGATCGTTCTGATGGAGAATCCATTATCGAAGGCATACTTGAGGCACATCATTTTGCGATGGCAGACCCATTTAGGGCTGCGACGCACAACAAGGGTGTGATGAACGGAATCTCTGCTGTAGCGGTTGCCTGTGGGCAGGACTGGCGTGCAGTTGAGGCGGGGTGCCATGCATATGTTGCATACAAGCAAGGGCGATATACATCAATCACACAATGGGAAAAGGATGCTCAGGGCAATCTCACTGGGACGATTGAGACGCCAATGGCTGTCGGGATTGTTGGTGGAGCATCAAAGGTCCACCCAGTGGCTCGAGCGAATTTGAAAATTCTCGGTGTTGAATCTGCACAAGAACTGGCATCTGTCATGGCTGCTGCGGGTTTAGCACAGAACCTTGGCGCTCTTCGCGCCTTGGCGACCAGTGGGATACAAAAGGGCCACATGCGCCTGCACGCAAAGAACATGGCCGTAAGTGCTGGAGCCGTAGGAGACGAAATTGAACGTGTTGCTCAACAATTAATCACTGAAGACGGACCAAAAACTCAGACGAGAGTTGCGGAGATTCTCAAGCAACATCGTTCCTAATCACTCATCCTCAAATGGAAGAGTGGATTGAACCAGGCCATCTTCGCCCACTTCTTTGAGTGCTTCAGACTCCATTCCATCGAACATACCAGCTTCTGTGACTTGCTCCCTAAACCATTTTCGCACTTTTCGCAAATCCGTATGCGGACAGCCAAAGGCTTCAGAGAACCGTCGAGTTGTCGTCAAACGCCTGGTATTGCCGTCGCGCCGGCGCATGATCATGCCATGTTGGGAAAGTTCTCGAACGTAGTCGTATGCTTTTTGTCCGAGTAATTCAACCAATCGAGATTGCGGCATTGGCTGATGATAAGCAATCAACGCTGCGGCTTTGAGGAGCTTCTTTGGCATCTCTGTCTTTGTTTCTTTTGGCAGATGTTCAGCAACATTCGAACGAACCTCCATGGCCCATTTCCCACCGATTTCAACGATTCGAAGGGCTCCGCCCCTGCGTCGTTTAATCGTTCCTTGCAAGGAGGTAAGTGCTTCAGAAATCTCATCTTCCTCATAGCCAAGGGATTCGGAGAGATCCTTTACAGAAAGGGATTTGCCAGAACCAAAAAGTGTGGCTTCGAGAAGAGTTTCTAATGCGAGTTCTGACACTGTATCACCTACTCTACCAACCATTCGTGCTCATCGAAATCAGCGGTTACAGTTTGCTGCTCTTCTTCGATCTTCTGTCTTGCTTTTTCCTCAGCACGGCGGGCTTTCTCTGCACGTTCTTGCAAACGCTCAGCATGCAAGATTGAGCCTGTCTTCGCCTCACTCCTCGCAACTTGGGCTTCTTGGTCTGCTTCGAGTGTTGCATCGAGAACATCTGCAAAGTTTGTCAGTTGTGGCCAGAGATCTTCAATCATGATAACATCGTTGAGTTGATTTCCTTGAGTAATGGAAGCCATGCCTTTGTGCGTAAGGAAGAGACCCGCAATGAATGAACTAACTCGAGCGTCCTCATCATATCCTTCAGGAATACTTCCAAAAGCAGATTCGAGGATTGGGACCAGTGTTTTGATGACCGATTTGAGAGGGACATTGCTGGAACCCATATCCACCGTTGTTTGACGTAAAGCAGTCCAACATCGCTCAATGTCACCGTCAAGATCTTCATTGTGCATACGACCTCCAACATTGGAAATCATGTCCTCAAGTTCAATTGCATGCGCAATGCGGTTCTTCTCACGAAGTTTCTGAGCATCCGCATCATCGGCAGCATCTTTGAGCGCTGAGAGCAATTCTCCGAGCGTTACGGGGCGACCTTCGTCCCGACGGACTCGTTCATCGAACAGGTTCTCAAGGACTTCGTCTGCATTTCCTTGCAAAACCGTATTCGTAAAATGGAATTCATGATCATCGTATTCTGTTTCCCATCCAAAATCAAATCCTGTATCCCAATCATCTTCATTGTCTTGATACTGAATACGTTCGAAAAGGTGAGCTGCCTGATGGTTTAGAACCTCCCATGCCATTCGGATTAAACGGCCACAGGCAGGTAAATCCAAGCTGTTTGCTTGGGACTTGACCCGTTTCATGAATTGCCGCAGAAACGACGTGAGATCAATGTTCCAAGCGTCCAATCCCTCACTGTTCACAAGGGAAAGAACAAGGGCAACGCTACGGTCAAACGGATCTTCAAGGGTCTGATGTTCTGCTTCCTCAGTCTGAGCAATCATCAGGATTCTGTCAGCATAAGCATTGATGCCTTCGAGATCATCATCTCCACTTTGCAACAGTTGATCGATGACATCTTGTCGCAAAAACCACTGATCGAGTCCTTGCTGAATCATCTTTACCACCTCATTCATCCACTTCTGGCGTCTCTTCTTCTCGTACTGCCTCAGAATCTATTTCAGAAAGGGCTTCAACGAGCGCAGAACGTTCGTCAATGTCTTCGTTGGTTTCGGCAGTCCGTTCAGCAAGTGAACTGATGCTCTCGTCTTCTTGCATGTGCTTCAGCAACCCACCCAAACTTTGCGGTGGTGGAAGTGCTTCGGGAACTAAAGGCATTTCAGCAAGGGTTTCTTCTTCTTCCTTCGCTCGTTGTACATTCTTTGCGACTGCGGATTCTGCTTCTTTGAGTGCTTGTTCACCCAATGCGATGGCTTGTTCTTGGTCGAAATCAATAATTCTGCGGCTGCATCCATCCCCTCCATGCGTAATTCCGATGTGATGGTCAGCGAGTTGCAGAGATACCTTTCGTAGAGTGACCATAATGAATTGAGCCGCCTTGCTTCGCTCGCGGCACATCTTTGCAATGCATTCCGCGTTAACGCTGTCGAGATTTTGGTCTACCTCATCAAAGTAGTAAAATGGGCTTGGATCATAATCTTGAATTGCAAAGATCAATGCAAGTGCAGCAACGGACTGCTCTCCTCCTGAAAGCTGATGTCGAGTAACATTGGACGACTTGCCTTTCGGCTGTGCCCAAAGTTCAAGGCCACCTTTGAATGGCTCGTCCTTGTTCTCAAGGTACAATTCGCCCCGACCACCATTGCTGAGCGATTTGTAGACCTTTTTGAAATTCTCATTGACCTTTTCTAAAACAGCGATAAGACGCACCTTTCGTTGTTCCTCAAGACGTTCTGCAACGTCGATGAGGTGTTTCTTTCGATCTTGAAGTTTCTTGAAATCACCTTCCATTTCTTCAAGTCGTTCCTCAACTGCATCATACTGTTCAATGGCTCGCATGTTCACGGCTCCGAACTCTTCCAGACGACGCTCGAGACGACGGATTCGGCGATCAATATCAACAACAGAATCGAGAACGGCCCCGTCCTCCGCAGCTTGAATTCCAATGGTCTGCATCTCGGTTTGAACGTCGAATAATTCCTTCCGCTTTGCCTGAACGGTTCGCTCAAGTTCAGTGGAAAGCGTGCGATGACTTCGGGCTTGGTTCGTTTTTTGAACCAAGGTCGAATTAAGACTTGCGCGTTCCTCTACGAGTTCAATCCGTTCGTCCTCAAGCCCCTTGTTCTCTTCAAGGAATTGGGCACGTTCTGCTTCCTTCTCTGCAAGAATTTCTGCATTTGACTCAAGGCCTTGTTTGAGAGTAGCAAGGTTTTGTGAGCGTTCTTCGACTGCCTGATCAATTTGAGAAAGACGCTCTTTTTCACCAGACACCGTTGAAGTGAGCAAGTTCTTACGTTCAGAAATTGAACGCAAAGATACCTCTGCATTGGAACGTATTCCTTCCGCCTGCGTTCGCTTTACGGTGCATTCATGCAATCGGTCTTTGAGATGTTGTGGACTTGCATCCTCAAGAGCAGTTTGAGCACGCATGCGTAGTTTCTCTGAATCGGCCACCTTTGATTCGGCCTCATCGAGTGACTCAAGTTGTGTGCTGGCCAATCCCTCCAGGCGACGAAGATCGCCTTTCAATCGTTCGACCTCACCGATGTTCTTGGAATGTGATTTCTTGAATGTTGCAACTTCTGCGCGTAGTGTTTCTCGACGGATAGCTCCGTCTTCATTTGCGAGTTCATTGATTTGTTGGCGCAGAGACTGCTGTTCCTTGCGTACGTCTGCTAAAGCTGCTGAGACCGTGTCGGACATCAAACGAAGACGTTCGAGTTCGGAACTGAGGCGTTCAACTTCCTTTGCTCCAGCAATCCCTCCACCAAAACTAACCGACATGCGTTGTCTTGAACCACCAACCATAGCACCTCCTGCTTCCGTGATATCCCCTCGCATCGTTACGAGGCGTACACCGCCCATGTTTTGGCGAGCAATCTCCATGTTTTGGACGATCAGCGTGTTTCGCAAGGCGAACTTGATTGCAGCATCAATTCGGGGATCATATTCAAGCAATTCGTAAGCAAATCCGATCACACCTGGCTTACGGGCAACCATCATTGCCTTACCACCGGCACGACTTGTCGAGAGTTTGTTGAGAGGCAGGAATGTTGCTCGCCCGGCTTTGCGTTGGGCAAGCCACCGTATTGCCTCAGCAGCAACCTCATCCGAGTCAACCACAACCGATGTCATTGCTCCGCCAAAGGCAGTTGCAAGTGCAGTTTCATGTTCGGATTCTACTGGAGCACATAATTCAGCAATTGTACCGATGATGCCTTTGATTTCACCTCGATCTCGTGCACCAAGAATTGCGGCAGCTCCTCCAGCCATGCCCTTTGAATTTGATTTGTTCTCCAATTCCGCTCGAGCAGAGCGAAGTTGTCGCTCCGTCTCGGTCATCTTCCGTTCGACTGCGCCTGCCTCCTCGAGAAGACGGGTTTCTGCTCGCTCAGCGTCCAGAACGTCCTTCGTCAGCGAAGAACGATCGATCTTCTTCCCTCCTGAGAGTTCTTTGAATTCCGCTTCCTTTTCCTCAAGTTCTAATCTCGATTCTTCAGCAGTTTCCTGCGCTTTTGCAAGATTTGCTTCGACAAGTTCTGCTTGAGCAGCAGTACGATCAACATCGGATTGTGCTGCTGAAACTGTTTGTTTTGCCTTCTCAAGGTTGGCAATGGCATCACTCAAAGCTCGATTGAGTTCAGCGTGATTCTTTCCAGAGCCTTCGAGAAGTTTCCGAACATTGTCCTCTTCGGATTGAGCTTCATTCAGCATCTGCTGGGCTTCATCCATCTGACGCTGGCTGGTTTCCGCCTCCTCAAGCAAGGCCTTCAATGCAGCTTCTGCTTCTTGATAGCGTTCGAGAACTTGTTCACGCTCTTCCGCATCGTCAACGTTCGCTTGCAGGGAATCTTCAATTCGGTCTTTGTCTCGGTCTATTTGCACCCGCAAGTCATGGATTGCTTTCGACAACCCATCACCTTCGTCACCGAGCAATGCATCGATTTGCTTTTGAATTTCACCAATTCTGTCATCCAACTCGACCAATTTCTTACTGCCTAATTTGACCTGCCCTTCAAGCGCTGAGGCCTCTTCGATGAACCGCAGTTGCTCTGCAATTTGGTGCTCCAATTCCATCCCGAGACTTGCATACATTGCTTGGTATCGTTGAGAACGTGAGGATGTCAATTCGTCTGTGATGGATTGTGCTTTTATCGCGACTTTGCGTTCTTGTTCAAGTTCCTTAAGCCGGGTTTGCTGCTCTTCTTGGAGCATGCCAATCCTTTCGATGTATGAATCGACGCTGTCTCTTTGCTTCTTTGCTTTACGAATCTCATCGTCGTATGAGGTTACACCTGCAACACCATCCAGAACCTTGCGACGTTCGATTGGCGTCATTCGCGCAAGCCCTGTAACGTCACCTTGAAGCACAATGTTGTAACCATCAGGGCGGGCATTTGCAGCGTTTAGAAGACGATGAAACGATTTCTGAGAGGAATCTTCACCATCAAGCAGGTAGGTCGATACGACATTATCAGAGGCAGTTAGTCGTATTAATCGAGTCATGCGGACCTCGTCGTTTTCGATTGGCAATCGGCGTCGGCCGTTTGAAAGCACTGGATTGCCAAAAACCAGTGTTACTGTACAGCCTCGTGCTGGTTTGTAACCCTCAGCCCCGTTGAAAATGAGTTGCTTCGTGTTTTGTGCACGGATTGTCCTGGTTGATTTTGGTCCGAGAACGAATTGAATCGCATCACCACAATTGGACTTCCCTGACCCGTTTGGTCCAGTAATTGCAGAAAAACCACGATCGAGAGGGATGACGACTTCTCCGCGGAATGACTTGAAGTTCTCCATCTCCAACGCTTTTAGAAACATCCCAATCCCTTAACGGTCGAAACTGACCTTAGGTCGAACACCGTATGTCGAGGACATTTAAACAATCGGTTGATTATGCGTCGGAGCATATCGTTTTTGATGTCCAGAAAAAGTGCCGCTTTCGTCAAACGACGCCCGTCCACCTGCATTCTTTGCAACCGGCTCCTTTGCAGAATGGACATGTTGCACGAACTTTCGGAGAATTTCGTGTACGGAAAGGAACCAGGTGAGCATCACGATCGATGAGACGGCTTCTGCGAGCAACTCCTTTTCCTGAGGCTGACATTGAACGAGCTTTTTCATTGAATACTGCTTGCACGCGGCGCTCTTTTTCTCGCTCATGTTCAAGCCGTTGGTAATTCCCTTCAAATTCAGATACTTCGTATTTCGGACCACGCATAAGCAACGCACCGATGATTGCAAAGAGAATCTGAACCACCCAGGGCGGGAGCGGTATTGGGATAATGTCAGCCATGCTTTCCGAATTTGCTGATGTTGGCAGCCATTGAAATCGGTCCAGGATTGCTAAACCAAACAGAACTGCTCCTGAAGTGAACATAACTCGGCGAATACGCTTCGCTAAACGAGGGTCTGAGGGCATACGGAAACGCCCTGCAGTTACGATAAGAATGCCCCAGAACAACAGGAGGATGTCTGCAGTCCCCCACGTCCCCTTCTCGCCTAAGCAGAATGCGGTACCGGTTTCCCGAATTTCCTTCTCCATTTCGGGTATCGTACACCCTGGATCCGCTAATCGCAATACATCGAGGCGTGCTGTTCCGGCTCCATCGACAACATTTTCCGCAACCATGCCAAAATGAGCGTTTGCAATAACAAAGAGAATTGTTGCAAGGCCGAGCAAGGCGATGACCTTTCGCAACATGCTCTTTGCAAGAATCCACAACACATAGCCCTATCGCTGGACGAACCGATGTCATCAAGAACGAACAACCACTGGCACGACTATGCCTCGTGTCCTCATCATTGGTACTGGCATTGCGGGACTGTTTGCAGCCTTACGGCTTGCGAACGAGGGCTTTGATGTTGAAATCATCACAAAGCAGCGACCGAAGGACTCCTCCACAAATTGGGCACAAGGAGGTATTGCCGCCATCCTCGACAAAACGAATCTCGAGGAAATCGACGGCCACATCAAAGATACACTTGATGCCGGTGACGGTTTGTGTGACGAAAAGATTGTCCGCATGGTTGTTGAAGAGGCAGGTGAACGAATTCAAGATCTGCTCTCGATCGGCGTTGAGTTTGAAAGAGGCAACGACGGGCATTTTCAACTCGCAAAAGAGGGCGGACATTCATCAAGACGTATTCTCCATGCCAAGGATGCGACCGGGAAGGAAATCGAACGTGCTCTTACAACTGCTGCTGGAGCGCACGACCGAATCAAACTCCGCCCAAATACACTAGCGATTGATCTCATACAACGGGAACACAAGGTGCCTGAGAAGGGCGTATGTGGGGTTTGGGCACTCGATCAGGAAACCAGCGAAGTTCTCACCATTCGAGGAGATGCTGTGATTCTTGCTACTGGGGGTGCGGGGCAATTGTGGGAAAAGACAACCAATCCATCTGTATCAACAGGTGACGGGATTGCAATGGCCTATAGAACGGGTGCCTCAATAACAAATATGGCGTTTGTTCAATTTCATCCGACAGCGCTTGTTGTCGAGGGTGAACGTCCTTTTTTGATTACAGAAGCATTGCGAGGAGAGGGAGCGGTACTACTCGATCACGAGGGATACCGTGAGTGGAAAGCTAGCGGCGAAGAAGACCCTCGTTCGTTTTCTTTTACGCTTCAAGCATCTCCACTCGGCTCAATGGCAACGCGCGATGTCGTTGCACGTGCTATCGATCAGCGTTGTGCAGAATCTGGGGCATCGCACGTCTATCTTGTAACTGAGCACCTGGACAAACACCATTTGGATGAACGGTTTCCGATGATTTCCAAACGATTGCAAAGGGATGGCATCGAACTTGGAATCGATCCACTGCCAGTCGCTCCTGCAGCACATTACATCGTTGGGGGCATTGAAGTCGATGCTGTTGGTTCAGCAATCCTGAATGGGACTGGGAAAGCCATCCCAGGCCTGTTCGCAATAGGCGAGGTGGCTTGCACTGGAATGCACGGAGCGAATCGTTTGGCATCAAACAGTCTGCTTGAGGCAGTTGTCTTTGCACACCGCTGCTCATCCCATCTAATCGACAAGGGAATACATTCAATCGATGTTTCACCACCAAATTGGCGCTCAGATGGGTTGTATAAACTCAGAGAGCATGGACCTGTAGCACATGATCGTACTGCTTTGAACCAAACAATGCGTTACGAGGTTGGTGTGTCCAGACGCTTCTCTCGATTGGAGCGCGCCATTCGGCGACTTCGCTTGTTGGAAAAAGAAATTGACGCCATTTGGAAATCAAGCCTTCCATCACGCGAAATTGTGGAATTACGAAACATGATTCTTGTTGGAATTCTTGTGGCTGAGGACGCAATTATGCGGCAGGAAAACAGAGGACTGCATTTCAACAAAGATCTCATCGAAGATCTTGAATGACCGACGAGAGCAATTGGTTAAGCGGTGTTGCAAGACCAAGAATCTCTCCACGTCGACAAATTTCAAGATTTAGAGAATTAATTTCAGTTTCTCGTCCAGCTCGTACGTCTTGCAGCATTGAACAGTAGTTGTTGCTCGTCTTCACAAGCACGTTACGTAATCGGTCAACGAGTTCCTCGTCTTCTTGGAGTGGAACTCCTTCAGCACGAGCAATTCGGGCCCCTTCAAGCATCACCGAAACGGAGGATTCAAACAAGTGAGGTTCGAGGAGCGCCCCGTTTTCTTTTCCTAGGAGCCCAGCAATTGGATTGATGGCGATGTTCAACAGCATCTTATTCCAAAGCATGACTCGCCCATTCTCCTGCCATTGGGGATTCAATCCCCCATCCGAGAGCAGTTTCAACAAGGGACCGACCGATTCTTTGTCATGTGGATGCATGAAGGGTCCAATGCTCATCTCCCCGCTCCCTGCCCAGTGGACATGGCCTGGTTCCGGCCGGTATGCTCCATGCGTTGTCGTCGATGCAAGAACACGTTGAGGTCCAAACGCATGCACCAAGCGCTCCTCATGTCCAAGTCCGTTCGCAAGCGTGCAGACAAGACCATCTTGGCGCAGGAGGTGTTTTGCAACCTCGAGGTGCCGATCAAATGCAGAAGATTTCCCAGTCATCAAGACAACATCGCAGGATGAACGCACTGAATCGGGGATGGGTTGCTCCTCAAGAAGCACCTCCCATCGATCTGATGAAATCTTCCGTTTATCCACCCCATCAACACAGAGTCCTGCAACGGTTAAGTGTGCAGCGTGGAGACCGCGGCTGTGCAACAGAAGGTCGCATGAAGTCTGGGACAAACATCCAGCAATGAGGGAACCGATTGAGCCAGCCCCTACAATGCCAACTCTCAAGATTCAGCCTCCAAATAACCGCCAAATGTGATGAGAATTGCTCCATCTTGGTGCGTCAGTTGGTAGGTGTTGATTATCGATGATGGAACCCCCAGCGTGAGATTGTTCCAGCCGGGGGAGAGCGAATCGGTTAGATTCTGAAGGTCCCATTCTACATCTCCAAATGTTGAATGCCGAAGTACAACGTCGGATGTACCGCTGTTGAACAATTCGATGGTAAGTTCCGTAGAGGTTGCAGTCCGAGGAGCGTCCCATAGCCGGATTGTTTCGTTGGCATCGTTAAGAATCAGGTTTGGACCCTCTTGGATTGAGAACTTCGTTGCAATTCCCTCATCTTGATAGCAATGGATGTAGGTATTTGGCGGCAATTCGAGAATGAGTGCTTCGCCTGGGCCAATGGAAGGAATTTTGTGTGCGGGACGCAATGAAATATCCCAATTCCGAATTGTACTACCGTTGTGAGGAGGTGTAACCAAGTTTTCTTTGTCTGGGCACGAAGATTTGTTCTCTTGATACAACGTACCTTCTTGGTTGAACGGTGTTCCTATGGGGTGTTGTTCATCGATAACCCATCCGTCCCCCGAGGCTGAAACGATGTGTGGCCAAGTGGAGTCAAATCCGACAACGAACGTCGCATTGCCGAGTGCAACATTGTGCAAATACGATTGTGCATTGTACGGAAGTGCCTGATCGGCTCCATCCAAACACACAATGTTGTCAGTTGTTTCAAGCGTTTGGTTGAGCCCAACCTGGCCTTCCAGCCACAAGAACGGCATCCAATCGGAGCTTAAATCCGGGAATGAGATATTAGCAGATTCTTCGAGATAGATATCGAGACAAGTAAGGACTTCTTCACCGCTACGTAGATGATACCATTCTGCTCCGACTGAACCTGTCATGTTGGGGTGAATCGTGCCAATTTCTTGATGCTCGGTTTTATCGAAGGTTACATCGATTTGATAGTCAAG
>MDSV01241150.1_pt1 | contig 11589 bp, 10 predicted proteins | sample 810851 | NCBI WGS metagenome assembly MDSV01 (sample SAMN05326640, study PRJNA326480) | marine metagenome | isolation source: seawater | place: Atlantic Ocean: North East | collected 2012 | reverse complement strand
CGAATATCGTTGCCATCTCCTCTTGGAATAAAATCAACATTTCTAATAATTGATCTCGCTAAGTCTGGAATTAAAGCACTAAAATGAAGTTGACCAGGTCCATAAATATTTGAGAACCTTGTAGTAATAATAGGTAAATTAAATAATTCTGAAGCATATGTTTGTGAAATCATATCTGCACAAGCTTTGGAAACATCGTAAGGGTAAATTGCTTTCGATGGATAATATTCTTTATAAGGTAATAGTTTTTTTGGATAGGAACCATACGATTTGTCTGATGAAGCTATTATAATTGATTTAAAATTTTTTTTTCTTACGATATTGTTAAGCAAATTATATGTACCACGAATATTACTCTCCCAAGTCGTAAGTGGATTTTTATTTGCAACACCTACCTCTACCTGGGCTGCTAAATGAAAAAGAATTTCAAATTTTTTTTTATTTAAAAGTTCAAAAATAAATTTTTTGTTAGATATATTCCCTTGATATAATTTGCATTTTTTATCAATCTTTTCATAGAACAATAACGATTTTTTTTTTTTATCCAAAGTGATCCCATGAACATCTGCACCTAATTGAGTCAAAGTCTTGGCAAGATTAGATCCTACAAAACCATTAATTCCAGTTATTAAAATTTTTTTATTTTTCCAAAAATTTATTTTCATATTATTTTATAAAAAATTTTTTAGGTTTTTTTCGGCTTCAACAAGTTCTTGAACTGTATTAACTGTGATATGTTTACCTTTGTGTATATAAGCTTTTAAAAAATTTTTTGTTCTCTTATTCTCTAAAAATAATTGCCAACTTTTAAATTTTTTAAAACTTTCAATTTTATTTTTTTTAAACAAAAAAAAGCCTATATTAAAATACATTCCTAAATTGGGTTTTTCTACAAAAGATAAAACTTTTCCGTTTTTTCCAATTTTCATTAAGCCAAATTGTGATTTAAGATTATATGATGAAAGAATTATTTTATTTAAATTTTTTTTATAAAAACTTATTAATTTATCAATATTTATATCCACTAAAGTGTCTCCATAACATACCAATATATAATCCTTAGTTTGACTTGAGCTTTTAATAATTCTTTTAATAATATCTGAGTTAATACCTGAATTTATTATGTTGATTTCTTTTTTTTTTCTATATTTTTCTACAAATAACTTAAATGAATTATGTTTATATCCTGTAGCTATAATTATATTTTCTAAGTTATAAACACTCAAGTGTTCTAAGATGTATTTGATAATTTCTTTTTTTTTTATTTTTATTAAGGGTTTAGGTACAATTTTTGTTAATGGCTGTAGTCTTTTACCTATACCTCCACATAAAATTATTACAGATAAATTTTTTTTAAATAGTTTATGTCTCATGAGAAAATTTTCTCACCTTAAAATAATTTTTTTGTCCAGGTTTTTGGAGCAACATCACTTGGAATTTCAATTTCATAATTATATACAAAATTCTTTGGACCTCTCTTTTTAATATAATTTATCATTTCATCTAAAGAGTTGTCTAAAGTTTTTGAGGTTTTATAATTCAATATCTCTCTTGCCTTATCAGAAGAACAAATAGCATCGTGAACTTCATTTGGTCGTTTTTGATGATATTCGGCTGATTTATTAAATTGAAGTTTATTGGCAATTTTCTGATATAATTCATTAATTGTAATATGCTCTTCATCAGGACCGATATTTACAATTTCTGACACTATTTCTTTATCAAACATTAGTTTTTCAAGGCAATCTATACAATCATCAATATCTGAAAAACATCTTTTTTGATTTCCATCACCATAAATTATGGGTCTTCTATTTTGTAAAATTAAATTGATCATTATCGAGGCAACATTCCTAAAAGAATCATCATATTTTTGTTTTGTTCCAATAATATTATGAGGAATTGCAATATTATATTCAAATTTATAAGTTTTTGATAAAATTTTAAGGATATTCTCAGCAGCTAATTTTGTAACCCCATAAGGATCCACTGGAGAAGGTATGTTATCCTCTCTAAAAGGAGATTTAATATTTCCATATCTTGCCATTGATGAACAGAAAACTATTCGCTTTACTTTATTTCTTATTGAGGCTGTAAAAACTGAAGTTGAACCCACCAGATTATTTTCACTAATCAATTTAGGAGAAACACTTGATAGGCCTTCATGAGCATAGGCTGCCGCATGACACACAACATCTATATTTTTTAGAATATCGGTCATCTTACTCAAATTTTCACAATTAGTCTGAGTAAAATTAATATCTAATCCCTTTATATTTTCTAAATCACCACCAACTAATGTATCGCACCCAGATACCGAATGATTAAGTTGCAAACATCTTTCAGCTAAATGGGAACCAAGAAAACCTGCTATACCTGTTATGAAAATATTCATACTTAAAAGTTTATTAAACTATATCTAACCAAATAACAAACAAATGTTTTTCAAGATTATATGCTCAAAAATAAATATTTAATATTTTGAAAAAAACCTCATCCAATTCCATTTACCATCGATTTTTGATTTAAATATTTTCACATTATCAGTGTCCCAAATATCAATTCTTGGAATTCTTAATTTATCATTTGAGTTATTATAAAAATTAAATCTTGTTGTAAAACCATATTCATAACCAAACTTTTTAACTTTTTTTAAAACTCTGTTATCAAAAGCCCCAAAAGGGTATGATATTAAATTAACCTTTTTTGATATTGTATCCTCTATCCATTTCTTGCTAGTTTCAAGCTGAAAATCTAAATCTTTATCATTATATTCGGTTAATTTTTTATGATTATACGAATGTGATCCAATTTTGATAAAATTATTTTTAGATAATTCTTTTAAATCATTAATATTTAAATAATTATTATTATTTGATTTAATTAAATCAGGGCTTAAAAATATCGTGCAAGGAATTTTTTTTTCAAATAAAAAATCAACAACGTCCAGTTTAAAGTTTTTAAAACCATCATCGAAAGTTATTAAATAATTTGATCTTGTGTTATCAAAATTATTAATGAATTGGAAGTTTGCTTTATTGTCAGTAAGTAATTTTATGTGTTTAAAAAATAAATTTTTATCAAGCTGGTATATTTTCGAGGTGGTCAAATTTTTTTCTTTGTTTATTGAATGGTATGTAAAAATTCTATTTCCAAACACTTTTTTAAAATTTACTAAGCTAAAAAGTGATGCAATTTTTTTTTTATATATATTTTGCAAAATTTTAAAAGATAAATAAGGTTAGTTAATTTTTATTTAATATTGTATTTAAATTATAGTTAATTTACTATTTTTTTTTATATTTAATAAATATTTTATTATTCATTATGTAAATCGAAATAAAATACAAAACTAAAAACAGGCTTATCAACAACCATAGATTTAGATTAAATAAAAAATCTAATATTGAACATGAAACTATATATAGCTGACATACTAAAATTCCGTTAAATTTTCCAAATAAATTTGCGGTCATGTGATGGAAATGATTATTATCTCCTACAAAAGGACTTTTATCTTTTACTATTCTTGTAAAAAATAATCTTATCATTTCAATAACCGGGAATATAGTGACTAAAATTATATCTTCCTCATTAATTGATTCATAATTTTTAAAACAGTAAATCAACATTACTGAAATAAAAAAACTAAAGAAATAACTTCCATTGTTGCCAAAAAAAGTTTTTTTTTTGAAATTTAATATAAAAAAAAAGAAGTTAACAACTAAAAATAATAAAAAGAGTTGATTATAAGATGTTTTGTAAAATAAAAATATTAAAACAAAGAAATTATAGAAAGCAATATTTAAATCAGCTCCATCCAACATATTATATGAATTTATAAAAACAAAGATACAAAGAACCGTAAAAAAAAAAGAGAAATTATATAAAAAAATCTTGTCTAAATTATCTAGTTTAATTTCTGAAATAATAAGATCATTATTAGATAAAATAATAATAGAAGAAAATAATAAAATGAAGACAGATTTAACTAATGGTTTTAAATTATTTTTATCGTCTATTAAACCCAAAAAAAATATAGATATTACAGAAACTATTAACACTATTGAAAATCTATTTAATGAAAAAAAAAAATTAAAATAAAGAATATCTATAAAGGTAAAAATTAAAAAATTACAAATAAAAATCATCCCACCATAAACTGGCATTCTAGTTTTGTGTTTTTTAATTTTCGTATTTGGTGCGTCGTATATATTAATTAGATAGTAATTTTTATCAAAAAATATTGATAAAGCTAAATTTATTAATAAAACAGAAAATAATAAAATAAAACTTTCACTGCTCATAACGAGTATAAATACTATAAGATATTAAAATAACAAAATTCATTGTCATGTATGTGCCAAATAAATTACCTGATGGTATTATTGGAAGAAAATTGATGAATAAAGCTAAATTGATAAGGTAAAACTTTATATTTTTATCTCCACGAAATGATTTAAAGATATTTTGAGTTAAGAATAAATAAAAATACAAATAAATGCCAAATCCTATTAATCCTATCTCAGCAATAATTTGGAAAAAAATATTGTGTGGATGTGTCGAACAACAACCACCGAGAGTGTCACAAAACTTTTTAATTGAGCAATTAATTTTAAATGATTTTACACCTCTTCCAAATAATTTTTCTTTAAGATTACCTTTTTTGAACATCAAATAGGCGCTTTGATAGTGAGAATTGTGTGCATCTGAAAAAATTAATATTTTTTTTGGATTTTTCCATTCTTTAAGAATTTTTATTTGAAATATTGTTGTATTAATCATTCTATGCTTTGTTGTTTCATCAAGAATTGTTGTTAACGAAATAATCATCAAAACTATTAGAGAAACAAAAACAGTTTTTTGAAATTTAAAAATTTTAAAAAGCGCAAAAAAAGAGAATAAAATTATAGAAATAAAAGCAGCTCTTTCTCCACTTACGTAAGTTAAGAATAATATAGGTATAATTAAAAAAGAAAGTAATAAATAGTTTTTTTTCTTAAAACATGCAAAATAAATAAAAAATAAAAAAACATATTTGGACAAAAAACTTCCTAAAATTAATTCATCTTTAAAAAAACCGCTAATTCTATGGGGTTTAACCTTATCGATACCAATCAAATTAGTACCATAAAAATATTGGAATATTCCATCTATAACAATAAAGATAAGTATAATATTGAAAAATTTTATAAAATTTAATTCAAAAGAATTATTTAAATTAAAAAATAAATATAATATTACCAGAAATGGTAAAAATCTTAAGTATCTCAAAGAAGCCTCGATACTATAAATTTCTCCAGAAATAATAGATGATACAATAAGATATAAAAATATTAATGAAATTAATTTTAACTCTTTTTTATTTAATAATTCAAAACTTTGATATTTGATACAATAGTAACATAAGCTAAACAAACCTAAAATAACCACACTGTTAATTAAAAAATTTCCTAGTATTATGAAGACTGGAATTAAAAAAATTAGATATTTATAAATGTTAACTATTTTATCTCTTTCAAAATTTAAACTATCTGAACTTGTCATAAAGATTTAATACTTTTTTAATTACATTTTTTCTATTAATTTTTATTTTTAATTTTTTTGAATTATTTATTAATAAATTTTTGTATTCTTTAGAAAAATAAATTTGATGAACTTTATTTACTACGCCGTTTATATCATTCGTCTTTAATTTAATACCGTTTAGGTTATTAACAATTATATCATTGGTACCTGGTATACTATATGAAATTGTGGGAACATTATGCATTATCGATTCCATTAATGAAGTTGGCATACCTTCGGTAATAGATGGAAGTAAAAAAATATTTGCAAAATTATATACCTCGTCTGTATTTTTTAAATGTCCTGTAATTGTTACTCCAGGATATTTAAATATTTTTTTATTCAATGGTTTTGAGAAACTACGTTTGTCAAAATCTCCAACAAAAATTAGTCTTTTATTAGGTATATTAATTAACTTAAAAATTTTTAATGCATCTAGAATACCTTTTTCCTTAATAAGCCTACCCACAAATATAATATTAAATGTTTTCTGTAAATTATATTTCTTACTCAAAAAATTATTTGATAGTAAATTTTTTTTTCTAATAACTCCAGCTCCATATATTCGAATACTTTTTTTATTAATTTTTAACTTATTTTTAAAATATTTCTCATTATCTTTATTTACAAAAATAATATAATCGCTAAAAAAAAATGAAAATTTATAACAAATATCTATAATTTTGATCAAAAAATAATACTTAGTTACAGATGTTGCTCCCATCCCTGTAACCATGGAACAGGTTTTTGATAAAAATAATTTTGCTAATGGAATACAAATTAAATTTGGATGTATGGTGTATGTTTGAACTATATCTGGTTTTTTTTTGAAAAAAATAGAAAGTATTTTTATTATTAATGAAAAATTCTTTATAATATTTCGAGAATTAAAATAATTATTTAGACCAATACATTTATATTTCTCTCTAAAATATGGAAAATATTCATCTTTATTTGCAACTAAAATAACATTATATTTTTTGCTCAACTCATGAATGATTTCTCTTCTAAATAAATAAAAAGATTTAAATGAATTTGATATTAAATAGAAATTCATTCTTATTTTTATATAATATTGTTTTGCTTATTATAATTATATAATCATATTTTCCATTGAGATTTAGCAATTATTCTCTTTTTATTTGCTCTATATGAAAATTTTTTAGCTATCTCCATTTCTGATTGGATTAATTTATCAGATAAGTAGATAGGTTTGAGTCCTAAACTTATTAAACCAATTGGTTTTGCAATAAGGGTATTATTTTCTTTTTCAATTCGAGGATTTTTATAATGTATTATTTTACATTTTGATATTTTTTGTATTTTTTTAGCTAAATCAATTAGTTTGTGTGTTTCAGTTAATTGATTATAAATATTTACATCTTTGAACTTTTTTTTATTTTCAGCAGCTAATGCAATGCAGTCAGCTGTGTTATTAATATTGATAAATGGTCTTACTTGTGTACCTTTTCCATGTAAAGTTAGAGGAAAGTTCATTGCTGCTTGCATTATAAATCTATTAAGTACTGTTCCATAATCTCCGTCGTAATCGTATCTATTACATAAATCTTTATGCATTAAAGTTTCTTTAGTGTTTGTTCCCCAAACCACTCCTTGATGAAGATCGGTAATTTTTAAGTTATACATTCTATTGTAAAATTGAAATAATAATTCGTCCTGTGCTTTAGTTAAGTGATAAATGCTACCAGGTGATGCTGGATGAAGAATTTTAGTATTAATTACATTATCCTTAATAAATAATTTGGCTTTATAATATCCCTCTGGTACTAAATATTTGCTAAAATCATATCCATAAACACCCATAGTACCAAGATGAATAAAATGTATTTTTTTATTATTTTTAGCAATTGAATATAAAACATTATTATTTGTTAAAAGGTTATTAGAAATTGTATAGTTTCTGCATGATAGGTCTTTCATGCTATATGGAGCTGACCGTTGTTCTGCAAAATGAACTATAACATCAGGTTTAAATTTTTTTATTAAATTATCTAATTCTTTAGCATTTTTCGCAATGTCTATATTTTTGTATTTAATTTTTTTTTTATTTATTGAATTCCATGTTTCTAATCTTTTGTGAATTGATGAAATTGGTGTCAATGAATTTACTTTTAACTTTTTATCAATTTTTCTTCTAGACAAATTATCCACTATATAGACATCGTGACCTCTATTTGACAATCTTAAAGAAGATGCCCATCCACAAAAACCGTCACCACCTAATACAATAATTTTCATAATGAATTTTAAATATTATTTTTAACGCTTATATAAGGTTGTATAAAAAAAGAAAGGTTGATATTAACTATAATTGATTAGTAAATTATGAAAAATAATAAAATAAATTTAAATTCTTTTATAAAAATATTAGTTTTAGATTTTAAAAGCATAATTAGAAATTTTATTTTTTGTATTATAATGTTTTTAATACTTTTTTTTCTTTTTTGGAAAAATGAAAGCAATAGATTTACTATTGATGCAAATATTAGACCAATGTCTTTTATTAATTTTACAAAAATTTTTACTTATGAAGATGTTGAATTAATCGTAGAAGATGGAGAACATAAAAGAACGCTAAATTCAAGAGATGATAGTTTTACAAACAGAAGACTTACACCGTTAATTATTTTTTACCATTTTGTATCAATTCTGGAAGATCAGTTTGATGAAGCATTTGTTAATGATAAAAAAAATAATAAAAAATTTATTTATTTCGAAAAAATTTGGAATCATCAACATTTAATATATAACTTTGAAATAAGAGCATTTGGAAATAATCCTGTTTTTTTAAAAGATAAGTTTAACGAGGTAATAAAAAATAGTACTTTTTTTCTAAAAAAAGATTTAGTTGATTATTTAGAAAAATACAAAAAACAATCCATAAATAATCCAGAAAAGATAAAAAAAATAAATAGTACAATAGAACAATTAAAGAATTCAGAAAATGTTCTCAGAATTTACACTTCTCGTATTAATAGTGTTATGGATAAGAATTTATTAATTTGCTTGTTAGGATTAACAATAAGTTTAATCTTAAGTGTTTGTATACAACTTATTATACGTGATTTAAGAAGTTCAAAAAATAAATAATGAAAATTGCAATAATTGGCGGTTTAGGTTTTATTGGAGCTAATCTTTATAAATTTCTCATAAAAAATAAAAATTACAAAGTAACCATAATAGATAATTTAAAAATAAAAAATAATATAAAACACTTTAGATGCAAAATTGTAAAAAAAGATGTTACAAAAAAAAATAATCTTGACAAAATATTAAAAAATTTTGAGGTAATTATTAATCTATCAGGTCAAACAGGTGTATTGGAATCTTTAGAAAAACCAAATTTTTCTATTAAGAATAATATTATTGGTTTCAGCAACATAATTAACTCACTCAAAAATTCTAAATGTAAAGTTTTAATAAATGCCTCAACGGGAGGTGCAATATATGGGGAAAGCAAAAAAAATTGTACAGAAAATCATCAAAAAAATCCTAAATCAATATATGGTTTAACAAAACTTTTTAATGAAAATTACTCAAATATATTGTTATCTAAAGTTCATTTTCAAATTATTCATTTAAGATTCTCTAATGTTTTTGGTGAGTTTTCTTTTCATAAAAAAAGCTTAATACACACAGCTATTAAAAATTCCTTAAAAGGCAACACAACAAATATCTTTGGTGATGGTTCCCAAATGAGAAATTTTATTTATGTAAACGATTTAGTTAGAATAATAGAAAAATGTTTTTATATTAAATCAGATAGTTATAATATTGCTGGTCCCAAATCCTATACTGTTAATCAATTTATAAAAATAATCTCAACAATAAACTCCAAAGCAAAGTTTAATTATGATAAGTTTAAAGAAGGAGAAGTTAAAATAGTAAATATATCAAATAAAAAAATAAAAAAAAAACTTGGTTTAAAACAAAATTATTTTACTAAGTTTGATAAAGCAATCTTCAAAACTTATATTTGGTACAAAGATAATCTAAAAAATATTATTTAGGTTTTTTTTCAAATATCCTAAAAACCTTGATACATCCAGTACAATTGCTACTGGCAAAAGCTTGATTAAAATATTAAAACTTAAGATATCGAATATATTATTACACTTCATTAAAGGAAAAATTATTCTTAAAATTAAATATAAAAATAAAGGAAAAAATGGGGAAAATAGAAATGATAAAAAAATAAAAACAAAGGGCATTGATAAATACAATAATGATTTTTTATAAAAAAATTTACTAGAATGATATGAATAATTAAAAATTTTTTTAAATAAGTTAATGTAATTTTTACCGTGAATATCTAAATCATACTTAATCGATATTTTTTTATTTTTTCGTATTTTATATTTTTTATTTAAATTTTGTAACCACATTTTATCATATCCAGCTCTCGAAACTTTAAACATACCCAATTTAATAAAAATTTTTTTATTAAATAATGATCCTGGAATAACTGGTATTTTTTTATTTAATCCCCATGTCTGAGAAATTACAGCAGCGTCAAAACTATTTTTTGCCTCTGTATGTAATATTCCTACTGTAAAATCTAGTTTATTTTTTTCTATAAAACTAACCTGATTGTATAACCAATTTTTATCAAAACTTAACCCGCAATCCATAAAAGCTATAAATTTATTTTTAGCTTTTTTAATACCTAGATTTTTAGAATCAGATGGATAAATTGTATTTTCATTAAAATTCGAAAATTTTTTCAATTTATTTGTTTTTATATAATTATTAATTATTTGGAAACTTGTGTCTGTAGAGCTAGAATTTATTAAAAGTACCTCAAAATTTTTGTAAGATTGTTTTTGAATTTTCTTAATTGTTTTAATTATATTTTTTTCCTCATTGTGATAAGGTATAATTATAGATATTTTTTTTTTATTATTTTTTTCCATTATAAATAATTAAACTCAGTACTATAATTTGAACCATAATATTTCCAAAAATATAATAATGAAAATTTGATATATATATTAAAAGTAAAATTAAAAAAAAAAAATTTTTTTTTGTTAAGAAAATATATATTGAAATTAAAAAAATTGTTAAACCCAGTAAACCAGTTTGAAGGAATAATAATAAATAGGCATTATCTCCTGATGTATATAATGTACCCCTTGTTTGATTACCAAATAAAGAAACCACAGAAAAATCTAAATTTGTAAAAAATTCGTAAAAATTCAAAAGCGTGCTTGAAACTATCTTTTTAAAATATGAAATTGTAATTTTTTCAAAATTAAATTCATCTGTTAAATATAAATTTTCAAAATAATTAATTATAAAAAAAAATACTATCATGAACAAGATTATTAAAAAATTAATCGAATAGTCAGTATAATTCTTTTTTTTCTTAAAAAATCTGGTCATCAAGAAAAATAAAATAAATAATATAAAAGATGATAATGAGAATAATAACAAAAGACTTATTATAAAAATAAGAAAGTCATAATATTTTAATCTCCCAACATAGATTAGATTAAAAAAATATAAAAAAACTAACCCTATTCCTGTAATACTAGATATACCCGCAAAAGATGGCGGTCTTTGATAAATATCAAAAAAATAAGCTGTGTTTGGGGTATGATATAATGTTTCCTGATTAAGAATTGTATTAATTAAAATACTTTCAATAATTACAACCGAACATAAAAATCTTAATAAAAATAAATAATCAATTTTATTTTTATGCAAACATAAATAGAAATAAATTAAAAAAAAACCAAACCAATATTTAACACTTTTTAGAGTTAATATGATATCTAAAGAATAGAATAATGATAATAATATATAAAAAATAAAAAGTAAGAGAAAAAATATTTGAGATTTATTTAGTATAATTTTTTTATATTCATAAATTGTAAAAACTAATGCAATTACATATGGGATTAGTGAACTATTTATAAACTGATACTCAGAAATAAAACTAAAAAACAAAAATAAATAAAAAAAAAAATTACTTTTGATATTTTTTGATATATATGTCAT
>MDSV01243960.1_pt1 | contig 11590 bp, 15 predicted proteins | sample 810851 | NCBI WGS metagenome assembly MDSV01 (sample SAMN05326640, study PRJNA326480) | marine metagenome | isolation source: seawater | place: Atlantic Ocean: North East | collected 2012 | reverse complement strand
TGATTCACGCCATGTTTTAGTGTTACACAAAGCAGCACAATGGGACAAACTTCAAACATCTAAACCAGATGTAAAAAAGAAAGTCGCAAAAGCTCCAAAAACTTTAAAAGGTGGAGCTAAAGTAAAGCAAACTGTAACCGATAAACAGAAAAAACAAATGCAAAGGTTGCAGCAAACTGGTTCAGCCAGAGATGCAGCAGCTATTTTTGAAAACTTAATGTAAGGACAAAGAACAATGGCAGAATTTAGAACTTATACAGCGATTGGTCAGCGTGAAGATTTAAGCAACACAATCTACAGCATTGCACCAACCGAAACACCAGTAGTTTCATCTATTGGTAAAACAAAGGCAACAGCAACTCTACATGAATGGCAGACAGATACACTAGCAGCAGCAGTTGCTACAGGTCTGAAAGAAGGGGATGATGCTTCAGGTGCTTCTGATACTCCTACAGTTCGTGTAGGTAACAGAACACAAATTCAAGGTAAAACAGTACATATCTCTGGTACTCTTGATGCAGTTGATAAAGCTGGTCGTAAGACAGAAACAGCTTACCAACTAGCTAAAGCAGGACAAGAGCTAAAACGAGATATGGAAAAAACTATTCTTGGTAATGTAGCTCAAAACGCAGGTAATGCTTCAACAGCTAGACTACTTGGTTCTATCCAATCATGGTTATTAACTAACTATGTAACAGAAGCTACATCAGGTTCACCAGCAGGTCCAGCAAATGGTAATGGAACTGCTACTCGTACTTCAGCAGGTAAAACTAACTATCTAGCGTTTGGTGAAGATAAACTAAAAGAATGTGTTAAAAAAGTATTTGAAAGTGGTGGTAACCCAACTTTATTAGTTGTACCTCCAACACAAAAACAAGCAGTATCAGCATTTACTGGTATTGCAGCACAGCGTTACATGGCACCAGGTGATAAGCAATCTACTATTGTAGGTGCTGCTGATGTTTATATGTCAGACTTTGGTACTTTATCTGTTGTACCTGACAGATTTATGACACCTGATGGTGCTGGTGATAGTCCAGTAACAGCAAGTGGTGAACAAGCTCTAGTGCTTGATCCAACTATGGCATCTATTGCTACACTACGACCATTTCAGTCAAATTTATTGGCTAAAACTGGTGATAGTGAAAAACATCAAATGCTTGTTGAGTACACTCTACAAGTATCTAACGAGAAAGCACATGGTATTGTTGCTGACTTATTAGTAGCGTAATACAAATTAATGTTGCCCACTTCGGTGGGCAGTATTATTAAGGATTAATATGGGAAAATATAACGATCAATTAAAAAAAGTAGAATACAGAAATTATAAAGAACATAATACTTCTGATGGAAAGGTTATAGAAGTTGTACAAGATGTAAGTGATATTGTTGAAAAAAACAAAAGAGAATATAACAACAACTCTACAAAATGGGGTGATGAATTATTTGATAACAAAATAGCATCTATACCAATGACTGTTGTAGATAAACTAAATCAACAAGGCATCATGAGAGGATTTCATGTATTAGATCAAAAGGCTTTTTTTAAATGGTTGAACGACCCAGATAATAGATTTTTTAGAACAAAACAGGGCAGAATCTAAATGGCATTTTTTACAGACTATACAACGCTACAAGCTACTATAGCTAATTATTTAGCTCGTAGTGATCTAACTGCATCTATACCTGAATTTATTAGGTTAGCAGAAGATAGATTAGCTAGAGATTTGCGTATAAGACAAATGTTACAAATAGCAACAACTACTATTGACTCTACTAATGGAACAGTAGAAATACCAGCAGATTTTTTAGCTATGAAAGATATACATATATCTTCTAGCGATCCTATACAAACTGTTACATTCCAATCACCTAGTAATTTCTTTAGAAATACAAGAGCATTAACATCAGGACTACCTTCTTTTTATACTGCATTAGGTAGCGAGTTTAGATTTGCTCCGATTGGTTCTTCAACAGATACAATACAAATGCTCTATTATGTGAAGCCACCATATATGAGTTCAACAGTTTCATCAAACCTTTGGTTAGCGAATACACCTGATTTACTGCTTTACGCAGCACTTGGTGAAGCAGAACCTTTCTTGATGAATGATGAAAGATTAGCAACTTGGTCAGCAATGTACGACAGAGGTGTTCAATCTTTAAGTAAATCAGATGATGAGGGGGAATTTCCTGCTCATCCAATGTCTATAACAACAACTACGAGGTAATTTATTATGGCAGATATGTCAGATTATTTAGAAGTCAAACTTCTAAACTTAACATTAAATGGAACTGCTTTTACAGCAGTAAATAACCCACACATTTCTTTACACACATCAGACCCAACAGATGCTGGAACAGGCACAGAAGTTTCTGGTGGTTCATACGCTAGAGTAGCATCTTCCTTTGCAACAGCTTCTGGAACAGGTGGCTCTGTAGCTTCTGATGCCGATGCTACTTTTCCAACAGCAACGGCAACATGGGGAACTGTAGGATGGATAGGTCTTTGGGATGCAGCTTCTAGTGGCAATATGCTTTACCATACAGCTCTGGATGCATCCAAAACTATTGATTCTGGTGATGTGTTTAAAATCACAACAGGCAACTTAACAGTAACATTAGCATAGAGGATTAATCATGGCTCTTATTGTCAAAGATAGAGTAAAAGAAACCACTACGACTACAGGTACTGGCACAGTTACATTAGCAGGTGCTAGTACAGGTTTTCAATCTTTTGCAGCTATAGGAAATGGTAATACAACTTATTACGCTATTAAAAGTGGTAATAATTATGAAGTAGGTTTAGGTACTTATACTGCATCAGGCACTACTTTATCAAGAGATACTGTATTAGAATCTAGTAATAGTGGTAGTAAAATCACTTTAGCTGGAACAAGTGATGTATTTTGTACTTATCCAGCAGAAAAAGCTGTCCTTTCCGATTCTACTAACACTTTAACAAATAAAAGTATAGCAGCATCTCAACTAACTGGAACAGTTCCTACAGCTAGACTAGGAAGTGGTACAGCTTCAAGTTCAACATTTTTAGCAGGAGACCAAACTTATAAAACAATTTCAAGTACTCCTAATCAATTAGTTGAAAATGCAACAGTAGCTTCTGGAGGTTCAGTAACAGCATTAAGAGCTGTTTCTCTTAATACTTCAGGGGAAGTAGGAGTATATCCTACAATTAATACAGTAGGAAGTTCTGTTAATACAACTTCTTCTGTTGTTCATAATCAATTAGGTCTTGGTCCAGGTAATGTTAAAATAAGAACAGTTTTTACAACATCATCTGATACTGGTATTGCAACAATTTATGGTTCATATTTAAATGGTTCAAATGTATGGGTAGAAAATGCTACGCCATTAGTTATTAATATTGTTCCTAAATCAGGTTCAGCTATTAATGAAGGTGGAGGCGCTCCTTATGTTTTACCTGATGGTAAGTTTGCTATTCAACAACAAGGTAGAGCAGATAATAATGGAGCTAATTCAGCAGGAGCTGCTCAATATACTGCTGTTCAAGTAAATGCATCTACAGGCGCTCCAACAATATATGGAAGTACTCTAAAATTAACACAACAACCAGGTAGTTCAGGTGCTGCTGATGCAAATGGAAGAAGATTTAGTATGAATCACTTTTCTTATATACTTGTTGGTGGTGGTGTTACAGCTTATAAAGGATGGTGGTATAATTCAGCTTCAGGATTTGTAGAAGTGGCAATGGATGCAACTACAAATGGTTATCCAGATTCTCAAGGGTCTAATTTCCAACAATATGTATGGAATGATTATAATTTTAGTACACAAAATGCAGCAGGAACTAGATTATATGTTCCTAAAGACCAATATAAAGTAACTGTTTATACTATAGCTAGTAATGCTCTTACTTCAGGAGTTACTCCAACAATTGTACCATTAGTTACAGATTTTCAAGAACATGGCATAGTACATTTTTTAGATACTAGTCATTGTATTCTTTATTATAAAAATTCAGATGGTAACAGAGTTTTAAAAACTTTTTCATTTTCAACTGCTACATTTACATTAATTGATACTCTTATTTGCCCATCTGATTTTGGTGAAATTAATGCAATACAACAAAAAGATTCAAAAAATTTAGTAATGAGTAAAGGTAGTTCAAGTGGATTCTTTGCAAGTGTAGGTCTTGATACTGATTATACAATTTTAGGTACAGGAGTAAAACAAAACTTTTTTACTAACGAAGGTAATAGACCTATAAGATGGACTGGTTCAGGCGATGCTTGGAGATTATTTGGTAATGATGGCACTAACAATATTGTTGTTCCTTATACAGTAAATGCTTATTCTACAGTCCAGTTTGTATATGGTGGGGTAGCAAGTGCGACAGCTTCTTCAGGTACAACTCCAATTATTGTTGGAGGAGTTGCTAGTGGATATTCTAGCTTAACTGTAGGTAGTAATTATTATGTAGATGATGCTTATAATGGTACATTAACTACAAATTCTACTTATGGTATAGGAAAAGTAGGCAAAGCTATTACAGCAACTAAAATATTATTAGGAGAAGTAGCATAATGACACCTGAATATAAAGCAGCTTTAAAAACAAAATTAGAAGAAACAGATTGGTCTGTATTACCTGATGTTAAATTAAAAAGTTATTGTTTAGATAATTTTATACAATATAGAAAAGCTATTAGAGATGAATTATTAGGAAATACAAATGGAACATGGATTCTATCTAAAATTCCATCAGCACCAGAAGAAGAATGGGCAGCAAAACTTCCTGACGAAGAGTAATAACATCATGGAATATTTAATCTTAACTATAGGGTTAAAAAAAGTTTGTTTTATCTTTTCTATTATTGGTGGTCTGTTCAACTATAACAATAAAAAAGTACATTCAAAAAAAGGTAATGGTCGCCATATTAATTGGTTAATGGAAAGAAAAAAAGCCAGAATAGATTTATTTCTTAATATTTGTATAGCAATAGTTAGTGTTGAATTATTTATCCCACCTTTAATGGCTACATTTGATTTACATACTACTTTTGCTCCTGCATTAGCTTTTTTTATAGGTTTCTCTGGAATAAGATTAATGCCTGCTATAGAACAAAAAATTAAAAAAACTTTAAACAAATTTTAAGGATAATATATGTTTGGCATAACCACATTTTCACAGTCGCCATATAGTACATTAGGTAGCTCTGTTCATAGTGGTGTTGCATCTATATCTTGTACTGCTAATTTAGCAGTAGTTACAGTAGGACAAATTGTAACTGGTGATGCTGATATTTCAGCGACTGCAAATCTAGCTGTTGTTACAGTAGGTCAGATTGTACTCGGTACAGGAAGTATTAGTGGTACTGCAAATTTAGAAGCAGTTACTGCTGGACAATTAGTAACAGGTAGTGCTACAGCAAGTGGTACTGCAAATCTAGCTGTAACCACAGTCGGACAAATTGTTTTAGGCGAAGCAGATATATCTGCAACTGCTAATTTACGAGGAATAGGTGGATTTACAGCAGTAGGTGAAGCAGATATTAATGCAACTGCTACTGTAACAGGTAGCTGTAAAGCTGTATGGGCAGGTAATGCTTCAATATCTACAACAGTTACATTAGTAGCAAATGGACATATTCAAGGTGATAATTGGACAATAGTTCCAGTAACTTCAAACACATGGAAGAGGATAGGGTAATATGAGTAGAGATAAAATATCAGAATGGTCAGCAACAGCAGGTTCTAATACTGATGTAGGTGGAATTAATATTAATGAGGGTTGCCCTCCAGCTACAATTAATAACGCTTTGAGAGAAATAATGGCTCAAGTTAAAGATTTTTCTACAGGTTATGATAATGATAATTTTGTAGTCGGTGGTAATTTTACAGTAGATGGTACAACAACTTTAACAGGAGTTCCTACTGGACCAACAGCAGTTGCTGGAACAAACACAACTCAATTAGCTACTACAGCTTTTGTACAAACTAAAGTAGGCACTGTAGGCACAATGGCAGCTCAAAATTCTGGTGCAGTTAATATTACTGGTGGCACTATTGCTGGTACAACTATAAATTCAATTACTGTAGGAAGCAATGGTGGTGGAACAAAGACTGTTTCTACATCTAATCCTTCAGGTGGTTCAAATGGTGATATTTGGTATAAGGTAGATTAAATGACTATCTATGTTAATGATGGAACTAACAAAGAAGTTAAAGAGGTGCTTGTTAAAGATGGTGGCTCATGGAAACAAGTTAATGAAGTTTACATAAAAGATGATGGCTCTTGGAAATTAGCACATGGTGTTACTCCTATTACATTAACAGGCGATTCTGATGGATTAATAAAAGACTTTAATTTAGCTACTTATTTAGGCATTTCTAATCCTACTATTGTTGATATAACAGTTTCTAGTGGCACACATTTTGTATCTACTGATAACACTGTTCCAGCTTTTAATGTTGGAAGTTTACCTGCTGGAAGCACAGTAAGACTTTCATTGCCAAGTGATTCTAGTATTACTGGTAGGGGTGGTAATGGTGGATATGGTTCTAATAGTGAAGGTAATCAATCTATGGCAGGTGATTTTGGTGGGACAGGATTATACACAAGATTTCCAATATCATTAACTAATAATGGATTAATTGGTGGTGGTGGTGGTGGTGGGGGTGGTGCTGGTGGTCGTAGAGTTTATAATGCAGCTGGAAATGGTGGTGGTGGAGCAGGTGGCTATCACGAATCAATAGACTCTAATCAAATTGTAGCATCAGATGGTACAACAGGTTTATCACCAGGAACAAATGTAACTGTACCAGCAGGATTCGGTGGAATTGGAGCTGGACCAAGAACAGATGGAAGCACCTCACCTAGAGCTTCAGATGGAACAAGAACAAATGGTGGTTTAGGCTCGGATGATGCACTAAATATAGGAAATAGAATAGGTGGTACTGGTGGTAATTTAGGAGTTGCTGGTTTAGCTGTTGTAGCAGCAGGTGGAGCAGCAGGTAATGCGATAGATGGACATTCTTATATTACCTATGTTACAGCAGGAACAATATCAGGAGGTCAAGTAAACTAATGGCTACTAAACGAGTACAATTTACAGATTGGCTACCAGATCAACCAGACAATGCAGGAGCTTTAAATGAAGCAAAAAATGTAACACCAGTATCTGTTGGCTATCAACCTTTTCCTAATGCAGAAGATTTTAGTGGAGCAGCAGCAGAAAATATTAACTCTGTTTTTGTAGCAAAGTTTGACACAGAAGTAGTATTGTTTGCAGGTGGAGCTACTAAAATATTTAAATTTAATTCAGCTACAGAAGCGTTAGAAGATAAATCTAAATCAGGTGGTTATACAAGCACATTTGCTTGGAAGTTTGTTCAATTTGGAAAAACAGTTTTAGCTGTTAATGGTACAGCACCTATTCAATATTGGACAATAGGAACTTCAACAGCTTTTGCAGATGTCGCAACCTCACCAACAGTAAAACATATAACAGTAGTAAGAGATTTTGTAGTTACAGGAAGTTTAGCAACAGGAACTTTAGGTCGTTCTACAGTAAGGTGGTCAGATATTTCAGATGAGACAGATTGGGCAGCAGGTGCTACATCACAATCAGATTTACAAGTAATTGCAGATGGTGGTAATGTTGTTGGATTGACAGGTGGTGAATTTGGTTTAGTCTTTTTAGAGAAATCAATCCAAAGAATGTCATATGTAGGGAGTCCTTTATTCTTCCAATTTGACAACATATCAAGAGGGTTAGGTTGTTTAAATGGAAATTCTATTTGCCAATACAATCAAGTTTCATTCTTTTTAAGTGATGATGGATTTTATTCTTGTGATGGTAGTCAAGTAACACCGATTGGAAATGAAAAAATTGATCGTTGGTTTTTTGAGGATGTAGATTTAAGTCTATTAAGTAACATGACTGCTTCTATAAACCCAGCATTAAATATTGCTATATGGAACTATGCTAATGTAGGTGGTGGAAGAAGTATGTTAGTTTATAATTGGACACTAGGTAAGTGGTCTAGAGTAGAAACCACAGCTACTGTTCTAGGCAATATAGCGACTGTAGGAACGACTTTAGAAGGTTTAGGTACTTTAGGGTACACCGACATAGATGTTATGCCAGCTTCTTTAGATGCAAGACTTTGGGTAGGTGGTAAATTTTTATTTGCTGGTGCTACAGGTACAAAAATATCTACATTTACAGGCTCAACATATAATAGTGAATTAGTAACAACTGATTTAGAAAATGGCTATAATTCTGTAATTAATTTATTAAGACCACAAATAGATAATGGTAGTGCAGATGTGTCTGTAGCTAGTCGTAGAGAATTAGATGATTCTGTTATATTTGGTGCAGAAGTATCTACTACATCAGAGGGTAGAGTTAATTTAAGAACTGGTGGTAGATATCATAGAGTATCTGTTAAACCTACTGGCTCATGGACAAATGCTATGGCTATAGATGTAGACTTTAAACCACAAGGCAATAGATAATGGCAAGAATGTATAGGACTTTGCCATATCAAGGTGGCGAACCTAGAGATGTTGCAGAAGTAACTAATAACGCAATGAATGGGAAGACCAATAATACTGGCTCTGTTACTTTAAGAGCTTCTAATACAACAACAACATTAAATGATGAAAGATTAGGATTTGATAGTGTTGTTTTATTATCGCCTTTAACTGCAAATGCAGCAGCACAGAATCCTTATATTTCTACCAAAGCTAAAGGAAGTGTAGTAATAACTCATACAAGTGTAGCAAGTGCTGATCTAAACTTTGATTATATTATAGTGGGTTAAGTGTTATTATTGTGGAATGAAATTATATATTGTACCTACAAATCATGTACAACAGTTTTGGCATTTAGCTGAACCATTATTGCAAAAAGCATTAGATAAAGGTAATGGCGAATTTACTGCTGAACAACTTAAATTATTAGTAGCACAAGGACAACAACAATTACTTCTATTAATGAAAGATGATAGATGTATTTGTGCATTAACTGTGCAATGGATTATGTACCCTAACGACAGAGTTTGTTATATCACTTATATAGGTGGTAAAAACACTAAAGCAGGATTTGAACAATTTAAAAATTGGGCAAAAAGTAATGGTGGAACTGCAATACAAGGTTCTACTAAATTTGAAAGTATAGCTAGATTATGGAATAGGCTATATGGTTATGAAAAAAAATATACATTAATGGAGCTGAAACTATGAAATTTTTACCAACCATTTTTAAAGTTTGGTTATTAAAATTACTTTATAAAGATATTGCATCTTTAGGAAATGATGGCGATACAGAACTTGCACATATAAATAAATGGGAATCTAACTTACTTATAACGCATGGTGGTTCTGGAACTATAAATGCGATTACAGGATTAAAAGAATATAAAGGTGGTGGTGGTGGTCAAACTACTCAAACTACGCAAAATATTGATCCTGCAATATTGCCTTATATAACTTATGGTTTAGAAGAAGCTCAAGACTTATATAAAAGTGATGGTCCAAATTATTATCCTGGACAAACTTATGTAGACCCATCTGCACAAACAACATCAGCAATGGGATTAGCAGAAGCTAGAGCAATGGCAGGTAGTCCATTAATTCCAGCAGCTCAAACTCAAGCATTAAGCACAATACAAGGCGATAGGTTATCAGCAGGAAATCCTTACTTTGCATCTATGATGGCAAATGCAGCTAAACCTGTTGTATCAGAATTTAACAAAGCTATTAGAGATATAGGTTCACGAACAGCAGCATCAGGAAGGTATGGTTCTGGAGCTATGGGTGAATTAGAATCTACAGCAACAGAAAATCTAGCTAATGCTTTATCACAAAGAGGATCAGAATTAGCTTATCAAAATTATGCAAACGAAAGAGCTAGACAAGATGCAGCTATTAATCAAGCAGGGACACTAGCAGGGCAAGATTATTCAGACATTCAACAATTAATGAATGTAGGTAAAATGCAAGAGGGTTATGATAAGTCTGCTCTTAATGCAGATATTAGTAGATTTGAATTTGGTCAAAATGCTCCTTACAATAAACTACAAAGTTATTTATCAGCAGCTTATGGAGCGCCAGCACCAGTTAATCAAACATCTACTTCAAGTGGAGGTGGAAAATAATGGCTCATGCTATTCCTTACATGGTAGGTGGTTATGCAGTAGATAGAATGATGGGTGGTGATGGTATGAAAGGTGCTTTATTAGGTAGTGGATTTGGGACTATGGGTGGATTTGGTGCTTTAGGAGCTGGAAACACAGCAGCTACTGGATTTAATACAGGAACAGCACTTGGTAGTGGTGGCATGAATACAATTCAAGGTATGAACGCATTAGGCATGAACTCTGCTGTAAATGCAGGACTAGGTGGATTAACAACATCAATCCCAGAAACAGTAAGTGATTCTATGCTACAAAATTATGATATGGGTATGGGTGGAGTACAATCTAAATTAAACGCTTACACACCACCACCATCATTTGGTTCAGTAGATGGTTTAACTGTAGGTGTTGATTATCCAGATTTTTCAGCACCACCAGCTCAAAGTAATGGCTATGTTCCGTCATTACCGACACAAAATGATTTAGAAACAGCAGCAAATATAAAACAACATGGTGGATTAGAAGCACCAGTACCAGAAACATCAGGAATGTTTGATGGTGGACTATTAAATTATTTAGGTGAATTTGTACCAGATGAAAAAGACATGGGTGGTTTGGCGTTAGGTATGGGAATAGATGCACTTACTCCAGAACAACAAGAAAGATTAAGACATCAAAATGCAATGCTTATGAGAGGTCAAACAGGAAATCTGTTAGGTCAGGGTGGATATAAAGGCATTGGTGGTCAATATATATCAAGGGCATAGGGGAAAACAATGGCAATAAACAATTTATTTGATTATTTTAAAGATATAAACGCTTTTGGTGCAGGACCAGATGCAAGAGCTAGAAGTCTTTTAGATGCTAATTTAATAACACCAGAAGCTATGAAAGCAGCTAATAGACGATCAATAGGCACAGGCATTATGACTGGATTAGCTAGTTATTTAGCACAACCAAAAAATCAAGGTTATGGAAGTGTTTTACCTTATTTAGGAAAGTCATATTTAGCAGCAAGTCAAGCTGCACAAGCTCCATTTCAAGGAGTAGCAGATCAGTATTTAATGGACACACAAATTGCAGAAAATAAATTAAAAATTGAAAATCAAAAAAGAACTAAAGAATTAGAAAATCAATTATTAAATGACCCTAGAGTTAAAGACAATCCTATATTAAGAGCTGCTGTTTTTTCTAATCCAGAAAAAGTATTTGAAATTTTAAATACACCAAAAAAACCATTAGGTCAAAAAGAAAGATTAGCTCAATTAATGACTATGGATGCTGACCCTGATCAAACATTAACAAAAACTCAAAGAGCAGAAATGGAAGCAATAAAACAAATTTTAAGTGTTGGTTCACCAACAGGACAAACATTTGGTGGAGTTAATTTACCTATAGCACCTGAAGGTTATTATTACGATAAAAACCCAGATGGAAGTCTTAAATTAAATGAAAAAGGAAACCCT
>MDSV01214492.1_pt1 | contig 11593 bp, 11 predicted proteins | sample 810851 | NCBI WGS metagenome assembly MDSV01 (sample SAMN05326640, study PRJNA326480) | marine metagenome | isolation source: seawater | place: Atlantic Ocean: North East | collected 2012 | reverse complement strand
GGGAGTGAAGGGACTCGAACCCTCGACCTATCGCGTGACAGGCGATCGCTCTAACCAACTGAGCTACACCCCCATATTTTGGTGGGCAGTAAAGGACTCGAACCTTTGACCCCCTCGGTGTAAACGAGATGCTCTACCAACTGAGCTAACCGCCCAAAAATCAGGCTACTAATACATCAAGGTAGAGTTAATGTAAATTGTTAATTATTGAATACTTGCTTGTGATTTTTGGTCTTTATCAGATTTAGAAATGTTTTCTACTTCAGTCCACTCAACTCTTTTCAATTCATTTTTAAGAGCTAATTTTAAAACCTCATCAACATTTTCAACTACAGTAATTTTTATATCCTCACGAACTTTTTTTGGAATATCAGCTAAATCCTTTTCGTTATCTTTTGGTATAATGACTTGAGTAATTCCAGCTCTATGCGCAGCAAGTAACTTTTCTTTAAGTCCACCAATTGGTAAAACCTGACCAGTGATAGTAACTTCCCCCGTCATTGCAATATCCTTATTTACAGGATTGTTTGTTATCGAAGATACAATAGAAGTAACCATTGCAATTCCAGCTGAAGGTCCATCCTTTGGCGTAGCACCTTCAGGAACATGTATATGAAAATCTTTTTTTTCAAATAAAGGTGGTATAACCCCATAGTCTAGACTCTTTGATCTTACAAAGGATTTGGCAGCTTTAACAGATTCTTGCATTACATCACCAAGTTTACCTGTGATTTGCATTCTTCCTTTTCCAGGCATATGAACAGTTTCAATTTTTAAAATTTCTCCACCAAATTCAGTCCAAGCAAGTCCAGTAACTATACCAATTCTATCTTCAGACTCTACTTCTCCATATTTAAATTTTTTAACACCTAGAAAGTCTCGAACATTTTTTTCGTTAACTAAAACTTTTTTTTCTTCCCCACTAACTACTTTTTTAACAACTTTTCTTGCAACTTTAGATATTTCTCTTTCAAGATTTCTCACTCCTGATTCTCTTGTATAGCTTCTTATAATTTCTTTAATTGTACCATCAACCACCTCTAATTCTTCTTTTTTAACACCGTTTTCTTTAATTTGTTTTGGTAGTAAATATTTGTCTGCAATATTAATTTTTTCATCTTCGGTATATCCAGGAATTCTAATAACTTCCATTCTATCTAATAACGGTGGCAAAATATTTAATGTGTTAGCGGTTGTTACAAACATCACATCTGAAAGATCATAATCAACTTCTAAATAATGATCATTAAAATTTGTATTTTGTTCAGGATCTAAAGCTTCTAATAAAGCTGATGATGGGTCACCTCTATAATCATTTCCTACTTTATCAATTTCATCAAGTAGTATTAAAGGATTTTTTGTTCCTGCTTTTTTCATCATTTGAATTATTTTTCCAGGAAGAGATCCAATATAAGTTCTTCTATGACCACGTATTTCCGCTTCGTCTCTAACACCACCTAATGACATTCTTACAAACTGTCTGTTCGTAGCTTTAGCTATAGATTTTCCAAGAGAGGTTTTGCCAACTCCTGGTGGACCAATCAAACATAGAATTGGACCTTTAATTTTTTCCATTCTTTTTTGAACTGCTAAAAATTCTATTATTCTTTCTTTAACTTTTTCAAGACCATAATGATCTTCATCAAGTGTTTTTAGAGCTTTTTTTAGATCGATGTCAACTTTGTCTTTTTTATACCAAGGTAGATCTATCATCCAGTCTAAATAATTTCTTACAACAGTTGCTTCAGCAGACATTGGACTCATATTTTTTAATTTTTTAAGTTCTGTTAAACATTTTTTTTGAACTTCCTTAGGCATTTTAGCTTTTTGTATTAGTTTATTTAAGTTTGATGTTTCATCTTTTCCATCTTCTATTTCGCCAAGTTCTTTCTGAATAGCTTTAAGCTGCTCATTTAAATAGTATTCTCTTTGAGTTTTCTCCATTTGAGTTTTTACTCTTCCTCTAATTCTTTTTTCTACGCCAATTATACTAGTTTCATTTTCCATTATCTTAATAATGCCATTGAGTCTTTTTTTAACATCAACAGTTTCAAAAATTTGTTGTTTTTCTGAAATTGTAGAATTTAAATGTGAAGCAATATTATCAGCAATCTTAGATGGATTTTTCAATTCTTTAATATTATTTATTACTTCCGAAGATATTTTCTTATTTACTGAGGTAAGTTTTTCCAATCTTCTAATAGCTGTAATAGCTAAAGGCATTAAATCTTCATCCTGTGTTGCTAAATCTTCGTTATATTCATAAGAACAAGTTATAAATTTATCGTCATCCTTAAAATCTACTATTTTTACCCTTTTCAAACCTTCAACCAATACTTTAACAGTACCATCTGGTAATTTTAAAAGTTGAAGTATTGTGCTTTCACAACCGTACATAAACACGTCAGTTTTTTTTGGGTCATCAACTTCTGAATTTTTTTGAGTAACCAAAATAATTTTTTTATTATTTTTCATTACTTCATTTAGTGCTGTAATTGATTTATCTCGACCAACAAATAATGGTATTACCATGCTTGGAAAAACCACAATATCTCTGAGTGGTAATAGAGGTGATATATGTTTAACTTCCATTACCTAAATATGGATATTATATTTAATTTTGCAATAGTAAATTATGTCTTATTAACTTAAATTAAGCTGCAGATGTTTTTTCTGACTTGTTTTTCTTGTCTTTCGAATGAATTATCAATGGATCATTGTGACCTTTGGCTGCGCCAGCATCTACAACAACCTCATCAATATTTTCTTGACTTGGTAGATCGAACATAGTTTTTAAAAGAATATTTTCTAAAATTGATCTTAATCCTCTGGCTCCAGTTTTTTTAGAAATAGCTTTTTGAGATATTTCCTTAACAGCATTATCCTTAAAAGTGAGTTTAACACCCTCTAGTTTAAATAATTCTTGATATTGTTTAATTAGAGAATTTTTTGGTTCAAGCAAAATTTTAACTAAAGATTTTTCATCTAAATCTTCTAATGTTGCTGTAATTGGGAGTCTTCCAATAAATTCTGGTATTAAACCATACTTTAATAGATCTTCAGGTTCCAAACCTTTCATCCACTCACCTATTTTTTTATCTGCAACACTTTTTACTTCTGCTCCAAAACCAATTGATGAACCTTTGTCTCTTTGGGAAATAATTTTGTCCAAACCAGCAAAAGCTCCACCACAAATAAATAATATATTTGTTGTATCCACTTGTAAAAATTCTTGTTGAGGATGCTTTCTTCCACCTTGTGGTGGTACACTTGCAATTGTGCCTTCCATGATTTTCAGAAGAGCTTGCTGTACACCTTCTCCGGAAACATCTCGTGTGATTGAAGGGTTTTCTGATTTTCTACTTATTTTATCGACCTCATCAATATATACAATTCCTCTTTGTGCTTTCTCAACATTATAATCAGCTGCCTGTAAAAGTTTTAAAATAATATTCTCAACATCTTCACCAACATATCCAGCTTCAGTCAAAGTAGTTGCGTCAGCCATTGTAAAAGGTACATCTAAGATTCTGGCAAGTGTTTGTGCAAGTAAAGTTTTTCCACAACCAGTGGGTCCAAGAAGAAGAATGTTTGATTTAGCTAGTTCAACTGATTTACTAGTTTTGTTTTCATAATTTAATCTTTTATAATGATTATGAACTGCAACAGATAAAACTTTTTTTGCGTAGTTTTGACCAATTACATAATCATCAAGCACTTTACATATTTCTTTAGGTGATGGTAATCCATCTTGGTGTTTAACTAATGTATCTTTATTTTCTTCTTTGATGATATCCATGCATAATTCAACACATTCATCACATATAAAAACTGTAGGGCCAGCTATTAATTTTCTTACTTCATGCTGACTTTTTCCACAAAAGGAACAGTAAAGAATATTTTTATTATTTGTAGTCATAAATTTTTATCGAATCAATTTTGTTACTTTATTCATTTGGTCAAACCTAATCAAGTATAGGTTGTGGAAAAACTATATCTAGTAAATTATTCTCTATTAACTACAACTTTATCTATTAAACCAAAATCCTTAGCATTTTCAGGCGTCATAAAATTATCTCTTTCAAGTGCAGATTTGATTTCATCTACAGATTTATTTGTATGTTTTGAATAAATTTCGTTCAATCTTTTTTTTAAAGATAATACTTCATTTGCGTGAATTTCAATATCAGTTGCCTGGCCTTGAAAACCAGCAGAAGGTTGGTGAACCATAATTCTTGAGTTTGGTAATGAAAATCTTTTTCCTTTTGTTCCTGCTGCTAATAAAAAAGATCCCATACTTGCAGCTTGTCCAATGCATAATGTTGAAACATCAGGTTTTATATATTGCATTGTATCATAAATACCTAAGCCCGCTGTTACTAATCCTCCTGGACTATTTATATAAAGAGATATTTCTTTTTTTGGATCTTCAGATTCTAAAAATAAAAGTTGAGCTGTAACTAATGACGCAACATTGTCGTTAATAGGACCAACTAAAAAAACTATTCTTTCTTTTAATAATCTAGAATAGATATCGTAGGCTCTTTCTCCCCTACTAGATTGCTCAACAACCATTGGGATAAGTGTGTTTAATTGTTCAGGTATTTTATTCATAAGTTGATTCGATATACTTATACAACTTGTGATTACTTTTTGCTAACTTTTTTTGTTTTTTCTGTTTTCTTGGCTATAGTTTTTGTTTTTTTAGAGGCTGCCTCTTTTTTTAAAGGCGTTTTTTTATTTTCTGATGAATGATCATGATCATGGTCATGACTGTGATCGTGGTTGTGATGTTCTTTTAAATGCTTTTCATTTTCTTGTTTTAAAAGTTCTTCAGCTTGATCTTTCGAAATTTCTTTTAAATTTGATTTTGCATTTAATTTAATTTCTTTTAAAATTTTTTCTTCATAAAGTTGTCCTCTAAGATTTGTTAATACTGATGGATTATTTTGGTAATATTCTTTAATCATTTTTTCTTGACCAGGCATCATTCTTAATTGTTTTTGAATTTCCATTTGCATTTCTTGTTCAGTAACGTTTATTTTATTTTGCTCTCCAAACTCATTCAATATTAATCCTGTTTTAATTCTTTTTATTGCATCTTTTTCAAGATTTTTTTTATTTTTCTTTAATTCTTCTTCTTTCATGCCTTGTGATAAAATTTTAATCTCTTGCTCTTTTAAATTTTCAGGAATTTCTTCTAAATTTATTTTATCTATTTCATCTAATACCTGTTTATTGCTTAAAGTATCTAACGAATTTTTATACTCCTCATTAATTTGTTTAGTAATTAAATCTTTTAAATCTTTTAAATCTTTTGCACCAAGATTTTTTGCAAAATCATCATCTATTATTGTTACTTTAGGTTTCTTTACAGAAACAATTTTACATTTAAAAACTGCTTTTTTACCTCTTAATTCTTTTTCAGGAAAATTTTCAGGTAAATTAACTTCAACATTAATATCCTCTCCTTTTTTTGCTTTTAAAAGTTGTTTATCAAATCCCTTAATAAATAAATCTTTTCCAATTTCTAGCTGAGTATTTTTTCCTTCGTTACCTTTAAATTCTTTTCCTTCACTAGTTGCTTTGTAGTCAAAAATAACTAAATCACCTTCATTTGCTACTTTTGCAGGATCAACATCTTCAAATTGTTTTTGAGATTTTGCTATTTCTTTAATTCTTTTTTCAGTTTCTTTTATATCGATTTTAACTTTATATTCATTATATTTGATATTTTGCAATTTTTTAATATCAATTTTTGGAAGTTCGGTTACTGAAATAATATATTCTAAATCTTTATCTTCACCATACGTCTTTAAATCAATTTTTGGTTGACCCGCAGGTTTAACTTTATTTTCTTTTAAAGCTTTTGTGCTTGTATCTTTTAAAACTTTATCTAATACCTCACCAAATATAGCTTGGCCAAACTGTTTTTTTAAAATTTCTTTTGGCACTTTTCCAGGTCTAAAACCTTTAAGTGTTACTGTATTTTTTACTTCCTCATATTTTTCATCTAAATAAGAATTCATAGTTTTTTTATCTACGAAAACTTTTAAATCTTTGTTTAAACCTTTTTTATTTTCTACAGTAACTTTCATATTTTATTTTGTTGCACGTTTTTGTTGCACAATGTTGCACAACGGTTGCACTTCTAAATTAATTATTTTCCAGAAGTGTTGGTAGGCGAGAAAGGACTCGAACCTTCACATGTTGCCATATTGGTTCCTAAGACCAACGCGTCTACCAATTCCGCCACTCGCCCAATTAAGAGGTTTTATATATTATAGTTCTCATTTGTCCAATTAGAATAATAGTGTAAAAGTATAAAAAATTTAAAAAAAATGATTATTTCACCGTGTATAAGTATATGTAAAATGGATTACTATTCAGGATACTGTAAGGGATGTGCAAGAACTGATAATGAAAAGAAACTTTGGAAAAGTGAGGAAACTTTGGATGAATGGAAGAAAAACAATATAATTGAAATACAAAAAAGAATGACAGTATATCAAAAGAAAAATTTTACAGAGTCATACGAATTTAAAAAAAAAAAATGGAATTTCTTTAATAAAAAAAAACAGGATAAAAAATGGACAAAAGTAGTATCGTAATTATTATTTATATAACTGGTATTATCATAGGAGCACTTTTTTTAAATATATGGGGTGCAGAAACTACCATATTAAAAGGCTTAATTGGTCTTATTTGGACAGCATTATTTTTAATAGCTTTATTCTATTCAGAAAAAGATAATAATTAAAATTAATATATCAAAAATGATTAGCAAATTTTCTTATCTCAATAAAAATATTACTAGTTGCAAAAAATGTAGCAGATTAGTTAAATTCAGAAAAAAAATTGCAAAACAAAAAAGGAAACAATTTATAAATGAGAAATATTGGGGAAAGCCAATTACTGGATTTGGCGACACAAAAGGAAAAATATTATTAGTAGGTTTGGCGCCCGCTGCCCATGGAGGGAATAGAACGGGTAGAGTATTTACAGGAGATAGATCAGCAGATTTTCTATATAAATGTTTGCACAAAGCAAAAATATCTAATCAACCCACATCAGAAAATAAAAATGATGGTTTGAAAATTTATAATGCCTATCTAACAACTGCTTTAAAATGTGTCCCACCTGGAGATAAACCTACCGCACGTGAACTTAAAACATGCTTTAAATATTTTAAAGATGAAATATATTTATTAAAAAATATTAAAATTATAGTTGCATTAGGTAAAATTGCTTTTGACGCTTGCGTAAATTTTTATAAAGAAAATTATTTATTAAAAAATAAAGATTATACTTTTGGTCATGGTTTAAAATATCAACTACCAGATAATAAGTTATTAGTTGGCTGTTATCACCCCAGTCCCAGAAATGTTAATACTAAAAGAATTAATGTACAAAAAATGGTAAAATTATTTAACGATACTAAAAAAATATTATTAAAAATTCAGTAATATGAAAATTTATTTTATTTGGTTATTAGGTGTGGTTATTTGGAATTTCGGCGTTCCTAAAGCCTCTCCCTTAGAAGATGTTTTGGTTGCAATAATTCTTTCTTTTTTAAGTATGGTTTTAAAAAAGTATTTAAAAATTTAACTAATTCGAAGAAAAGAAAATATTTTGATAATACGCTAATGAACTTAATTTTGAGTTGTCAGTATCAGACATAATTGCTATCCCATTAATTTCATTCAAATCTAAATTATGGAATTTTTTAAAATGTTCTTTCACGTTTACTTTTACTGTTACCCATTCATTCAAATTTTCTTTTGTGGTAGATAATGTATAATCTATTGATTTTTTAGTAAAAGGACTTGGATGATAAGTATTAATGTCTTTATTGCTTGAAAAGACATAGTTCATAGCTCTATTAGAAAGTGGAGTTGCACCTGTCTTTTTCACAACAAAAACTCTTGCAGCATAGTCATGGCCTTTTTTTGTATCTTCTAGTATTCCACTTAAATCTTTTTCAACTTTCCATGTGATGTTAAGAAATGGAGTTTTGTCTAAATCAATTTTAATTTCTTTTCCTAAGCCTGAGGCTGAATTGTTTGCTTCTGCTCGTAAATATTTACCATTTTCATTTTGACCAAGTGAATAAATAGTTTTTGCATCTGCTCCTCTAACTTTTCTGACTTTTAATTCAGAAAATTCCTTTTTAGTAAATTCGAATATAATTACTTTTTCAGCTAATGATTGTTTTGAAAATAACAGTAAAATTGTTAAAATATAACTTAAATACTTAAACATAAATTATTTTTTATTTAGTAAGTTGATCTACCGCCACTTATATCAAATACTGCTGCTGTAGAAAAAGAATTTTCTTCAGATGATAACCAACATACCATTGAAGAAAGTTCGTCTAATTCTAGAAACCTTCCTCTTGGAACCTTAGAAAGCATTCTTTGAACATGCTCTTTTGTCATTTGATCTAAGATTCTTGTTTTAGCTCCTGCTGGTGTTATAGCGTTTACAGCAATGTTGTATTCTGCTAATTCCTTGCCTAATGATTTAGTAAGACCAATGACAGCAGCTTTAGCTGAGCTATATGCACTAGCATTTGCGTTTCCATCTTTACCTGCGACAGAAGCTATATTCACTATTCTTCCATAATTGTTTTTTATCATGTGGGGTACAATTGCTTTACAGCAATAAAAAGTTCCGTGTAGATTTATATCTATAATTGATATCCATTCTTTTACATCATAATTCCATAGTTCAGCGGTGGATCCTGTTATCCCAGCATTATTTATTAATATATCAATTTTGCTTTTTGAAGTAATTTCCTTCACTGCTTTTTGAACTTGATCAAAATTCGATACATCAATGTCTTTATAATTTAAATTATGATTGTCAATATTTTTTGATACTTTGGACAACTCCGTTTTATCAATATCCCATATAATTACTTTCGCTCCAGATAATAAAAACTTTTTTGCTATATCTAATCCAAAACCTTGAGCACCCCCTGTTATCAAAGCCGTTTTATTTTTTAAATCAAAATTGTTCATATAAAAGTTATTTGCTTGATAATAGATAGTAAGTTATCGATGAGAATAATGCACCAATAATCCATGAAAAAGGTTGTAAAAATCCAAGTTCAACATTCCATATTGTTGCAGAGGCAAAAATAAATCCAATCAATAAAGAATATATCGATTTGATGTGCCAACCACCTGAATAATAATAGGCTCCATCTTTATTTGAGGAAAAAACATCTTTATTTATAACTTTTTTATTTTTAATAACGTAATAATCAACAATCATAATGCCAGCAATTGGTCCAAAAAATGAACCGATCGTATCAATAAAAGACAAAATTCCTATCACGCTTAGCACTGCTTCCCAAAAAACTGCAAATATTAAACCAAAAAAAACAATGATTATTCCCGAGTTTCTTAAAGTAGTTTTATTTGGAAAAAGACTAATAATTGTATTTTGAGAAGGTATATAATTGGCTATTAAATTAGTAGACGCTGAAGCAACCAATATAAAGAATATCGCCATAAAAGTCAAAGATGTATTATCAACTTTACCAATTATATCAGCAGGACTAGTGAGCAATCTCTCAATAGGTATTAAGTTTTTTTCAAAAAAAATACTAGAACCGATGACTAGGGAAATTGCAAAAAATGAAAAAAATAACAAATTTAAAAGCAAACTTAAATTACCTCTATTTACTTCCTTTTCACTTTTTGCGTATCTAGAAAAATCTCCAAAATTTACAATTACAATTGAAAAATATGCAAAAAAAGTACCTGCTACAGAAAGCAAAGCTATTAAACTTTCATTATTATAAATAATATTATTATTAAACAACTCTTTTGATGCATTTAATATTTCATTGTGGTTTTCTCTAACTAATAAAATAAAAAATATACTTAATCCAAAATAAACAAATAAAGTTGAAAAATTAATTATTGATTTAATAAATCTTTGGCCATTGCTAAATAACAAATATTGTATCCACAATGAAAATATCAAAGAAAATGCGTCTATGAGATTAAATCCCATAAAAAATAATAAAAATATATCATTATCTAGAATTTCAATATCAATAGAAAAGAGAGCAATTCTAATTAAATAACCAATTGATTTCGATATAAAATATGTTTGTACACCAAACATAAAAATACCTACCAGCCCTCTTAGCATAGCTACATATTTTGCTCCAAAAACCCCCATAGATAATCTTAAAAAAACTGGAAATGGAATTCCATGTTTTTGCGAAGGTTTACCAATTAAGTTTGAAAAAAAATAAACAAGCAATGATCCAACTACACAACCTGCTAGTACTATTAAAAAGTTTAACTGATATACTAAAAATAAAGATGCAATTAAAGAAAAACCAATTACACTTTGGATACTTGAGCCCCAAAAACAAAATAAATCTTTCCAGGTCCAAATTTTATTATTAGGATTAACTGATACAAGCTCCCAGTTCATTAAATTTGATGTTTCTTTTTGTTGAATCACTAGCTTATATTAAACAAATATAAATTACTGTCCATACAAGACAGTAGGAAGCCATAATACAATCTTTGGAAAAACTATAATAATTATTAGTCCGATTACCTGCAGAACCATAAATTGCATCATTCCAAGATAAATATCTTTTAAATCCCACTCAGGAACAACACCTTTAAGAAAATACGCCGATAATGCTACTGGAGGCGAAAGCCAGGCGGTTTGCAAATTTACGGCAACTAATATTGCAAACCATGTCAAATTGAAGCCTAAAGCTTCAATCAATGGTAAAATTATTGGAACTATAATCATTACAATTGGCACCCATTCTAGTGGCCAACCTAATAGAAAAATTACACCCATAACTATAGCTAAAATTAAATATCTGTTCATTTCTAAAGATAATAAAAATTCAGTAAGGAGCATTGGTGTTCCTAGACGGGCAAATACTGCACCAAAAAAATTAGAGGCTGCAACTAGAACCATAATCAATGCAGAAATTTCTAAAGTTTTAACTAAAGCATCTTGTAATTTTTTTAGAGTTAATTTTTTATAAGCAAGAGACAATAATAATGCACCCATTGCTCCACAACCAGCAGCCTCTGTTGGTGTAGCAAATCCTAAAAGTATACTTCCAAGAGCAGAAAAAACTAATGCTGCAGGAGGAACTAGACCAAGTAAAAATTCTATCCAAACATCTTTCATGCTTGTAGCTCTCATATCTTCGGGTAATGGTGGACCTAATTTAGGATCCATCATACATCTTATTGTTGTATAAGCTGCATATAAAGTAGCTAGTAATATTCCAGGTAGTATAGCTGCTGCAAATAAATCTATTACTGGTATTTCCATAATTGGGCCCATGACAACAAGCATAATGCTTGGAGGAATTAATATTCCTAAAGTACCTCCAGCTGTAATAGTTCCTGCTGCTAACCTAACATTGTATCCCGATCTATTCATAGATTTAGCTGCCATAATTCCTAAAATTGTTACTGAAGCACCTACTATACCGGTTGCTGCAGCAAAAATTACTGAAACAAAAAGAACAGCGTAATAAAGTGATCCTCTAACTTTTGCTAGCATTAACTGGAAAGCTGAAAATAATCTTTCC
>MDSV01245526.1_pt1 | contig 11594 bp, 6 predicted proteins | sample 810851 | NCBI WGS metagenome assembly MDSV01 (sample SAMN05326640, study PRJNA326480) | marine metagenome | isolation source: seawater | place: Atlantic Ocean: North East | collected 2012 | reverse complement strand
TTCCGGATATGTAACTATCTTATTTGGATTAGGATTAAAATATGCACCCCACCAACTAAAACTACTATTCGATATTACATTGTGTGTCGACGCACTCATCAATAACATCTGTTCCCAATCCTTCAATTCATCCGATGCTTTATGAAAGGTACAATCTGGTATTCTGCGCTGTATATATCTTATTCTTTGTTCCACCTCTTCATTGTCCTTTTCTTCACAGTAATATATTATATCCCAATCATTCTTGCCTGTTTTCTTTATTATATGATTTATGGCATTTATATAATATTGATTGTCCATTATTAACCAATGAAACTGGTGGTGCTTGTAATCTCCTATCCTAAAATGCAATGATATACTTTCGGGTAATCTTAAATACTTGCCTCTTACAACTTGTTGCAATAATCGTATTCCAAACTTTTTCATAATTTGCTCATACTCTTTCTCGAAATACTTATATGACTGAAAATATCCAAATAAAATAAAATTGTCTTTCTTAGGAATATCTGTGTAATGAAAACCATCTTCTATATGTCTTTTTAAAGATCCAGGTTTTAATCCTTCATTAATATATTTAAAATCTTTTAATTTTTTAAAAAGCGTATCCCAATATGTAGGTCGTGTATCGACATCCCATTTATATGTCGGAATTTCCAACTTTATATTGTATTTTAAACTATATGCTAAAGCCGTAAATAATTGAAATAACTGATTACCTAATCCTCCTTGCAAAAATACAGAAAACATTTTATTATAAATTTATATTTCTTTATAATAAAATTACCGCAATTTAAGCAAAAGCACATTTACCATGGTTCTCCGGTATTAATCCTTCCATTTTCATACTTCTAATTAATCTTGTTACACCTATACCACCACCAGAACGCTTAATAAAGTTGAATTTGAAATAATCTTTTAATTCCTCATCTGTTCTTGCTTTTCCAAATAACTCATATAACTTCTCTTTGTATCCACCTTCAGATATCGTTTCAAATCTATGTTTCATAACATCTACGTCTACTTCTCTTTCTGCTGAACCAATTGTTTCCTGTCCACTCATGATGACATCTATCTTGTTTGCTAATTTTGTTTGAGTATTACGTCTCATATTCCAAAATGGACTTGTGTGTTCTGGAAAATCTGTTAGGAAAAATGTAGGACTTTTTTCATCATATAATAGTTGTTCATGTTCATGCTCTAATTCTTCTGTACCATATTCTTTTGCTATATCTAAGTATGTTCCCGATACGAATTTTCTAAAGTCATATCCTAAATATGTTAATAATTCTTTCTCCATTTCAATTAAATCATCCATTCCTCCATGCATTTCAAATTCAAACAATGGAAAAATTAAATCGTGACGTCCTTCTGTGGGATTAGGCTCCTGTCTGTAACTTGTCGATTGACAGAAATATCCTGGTGCTTCTGGATTCTTTAATAACTCATATTCTAACCACATCTGCCCCGTTTGCGGAAGAGGCCAAACAGAACCCGCATAATCAAAACTTGCTACTGTCCAGGGATCTTCACAAGCTGCTAAAATACTTAATCTGTTCTGAGGATGTGCCTCCAGAAATCCCTTAGACTTAAAAAATGATCTTAATTTACTCACTACATAATTATAGTCACGAGTATCTACAATCAATTTACTATCATATGGATTATTTTTTTCTACTACTTCTATTCCTTCAGTATCATTACTCATAACACCTATTAAATATTTTGTTGTATCTAGTCCTAATGATAAAGCTTTGCTAGTTAATCCTAAAACACCTTTTAAAATTGTCTTGGTAGTTTGAATTACCATTTCTTATTAATCATACATTTTTTTTAAATATTTTACGATTAAAATATTTAAAATGCGTCGCTTAAATCAAATATATCTTTATCTTCTTCTTTAACTTTATTTGCTAAAGCATATTCACCAACTCTTTTTTCAAAAAAATTTGTTTTACCCTCCATACTTATCATTTCCATAAAAGGAAATGGATTCTGTGAATTATATATTTTATCATATCCTAATTGAACTACCAGACGATCTGCAACAAACTCTATATATTGTGACATTAAATCTCCATTCATTCCAACTAACTTACAAGGTAAAGCACTAACTATGAATTCTTTTTCTATATCTACAGCCTCTTTTACTATGTCTATTACACGCTTTTTATCTAATTTTTTCATTAATTTACTATATAAAAGTATAGCAAATTCTGTATGTAATGCCTCATCTCTACTTATTAATTCATTACTAAAAGTTAATCCCGGCATCAAACCTCGATTTTTTAACCAATAAATAGCACAAAACGCACCTGAAAAAAATATTCCTTCTACACAGGCAAACGCAACTAGCCTACTCGCAAACCCTGATCTTTTATCTTGGATCCATTTTATTGCCCAATCTCCTTTCTTTTTTATACAAGGGAACTCATTTAATGCATTGAATAGCTTTGATTTTTCTTCGCGATCTTTTATATATGTATCAATCAACAAACTATACATTTCACTATGTATAGTCTCCATAGCTATTTGAAAAGCATAAAATGCACGGGCTTCTGACACCTGAACCTCACTCATAAATCTTGTACCCAGATTTTCTAAAACTATTCCATCACTAGCTGCAAAAAATGCTAATATCATAGATATAAAATATTTTTCACCTTTGTTTAACGTGTCCCATAGTTGTAAATCTTTTGATAAATCTACTTCATCTATTCTCCAAAAACAATCTAGTTGTTTTTTGTACATATCGTATATATCCTGATACTCAATTGGAAATAAAACATAACGATTATCGTCTTCGCGAAGTAGAGGTTCTATATTTTTTGTTGCCATTCCTAATATTATATATAAATATATTTTATATCTTTTACATTATATTTTGTAAAATATATAACTTTTATATAATTTGTTTGTTTTATGCTTTATTTTTTTATAATAATATATCATATTATGCAAGTTGCAGAAAATGATATATTATTATACAATATACAAAAACATTCTAATGACATGAATAATTTAGTTATTGACAAAGTTAGAGAACTTAAAAGATCTAATGAAGAAAATAAATTTCTTAATATGATATACCAGGATTATTTAAATCATTATGACCATATGTTAAATCAAAAAATACAGACTAGAAATGCTTTACTTAATATATATAGACATTTAGACAATATTGAAAATAAAAATAATTTTACTAATACACAACTATTACAAGCCAAACAAGAACAAAATAGTGTTTTAAATAAATTATATAATATAAAAAAGGAAATTGATACTTTAACTAATTTAAATTAATAATTATATTTAAGATATATATATATATATGCAGAATATGCTAGACAAATTAGATGAGGCACAAAATGTCGATCAAAGAGTTAGAACTGGTCTTGAGTATTCTCCTAGCAGACCTTTTAAAGATATTAGTGAGTTAGACAGAGCATCAATAGGTGATAAAGAGGCCAATGAAGAGCAATATAGACAATACATGGAAGATTTGAACGTGAAAGACGCTATGAATGAAATGCGCTTAAACGCTTCGCTTTTAGATGATGATGATGATGCAAATCCAAGAAAAGAAGTAATTCTTCCCGAATCTTTTGATATTAATAATAGCGAACGTATTCTTGACGAATTCTATAATGACATTGATGATTTTGTTGCTGAAGATCTTATTACTGATAACACTATCAATAAAGCTGTTCTAGATAAGCTAAAACAAATTGAATTAAGTAATTATCAAAAACAATTGAGAGTTGATGAAATAACTGTAACGGCTATGGAAACTAATAACATATTAAATTATATATTATGGTTATTAGATTCACTTAATATTGATATAGAATCTATTGGGGATTTAATTGAAGAATACAAGAATTTAATAGTTATATTAAGAAAATCTAAAAGACGTCTACCTGAAGTTAGCGAAGAAGGTACTGATACTAGTGACTTACCCTTAAGAGAAGAAGAGGAGCTACAAAATTACATTGAAAAATATGAAATACTTCTATCAAAATATAAAGATCTTATTAAAATAATAAGAGATCATAATACTAATGATATAGATCTTAGCTTATTACAAGATATATTAACAAGAAACAAATATTCTTCACAACTTATTTTAGATAATTTAAATAATTCAATCGAGAAAATAAGAGATTATTCAACAGATGGTCTTCCTATTCGTGAAGCCCCATCTGGAATAGACATAGATGGAAGATATAATGAAAAATTATTTACATCAATATATTTTATCAAAAAATTAGCCGATCAATTAAATATTTCAAAAGAAAAAATTAATTCATTGTATCCTATTATTTTATTACAAGGTAATTCTGAAAGCGAATTAGAAGATGAGCGTTTAAACATTCAAACTACAATAGAAGGGCTTAGACTTACGTCTGAAATATTAAGCGACCCAGAAAATCCTCAATACAATGCGTTGACCGCTAATATCGGAGAAAAAACACCGCAAGAATTGATTAAATTAATTGGTGATATTATAAATGAATTAAATGGTCTTATAAATAAAACAACCAACCAATCTATATCGCCAATGATGGGTGGTTCATTAAATATTAAAATAGGTATCTTACAGGGAGGAGCCAGTTATAAAGAAAATTTAAAAAAATTAGGGAAAGAAAAAGTTCTTGACCCTCTACTATCTTCTGATGATGGTAAAACTTTAGAAGAAAAAATTAGGGAATTTTCTATCACCACTCCTAAAAACGAAGATTTTGTTAAACTAAAATTAAGAAATGATACCTTATCTAAATTATTAGAAATATCTTTTAAAGATTTTTCTTTCTTACTTTCTGAAGAATATAATGATAATGATAAATCTATAAAAGCAATTGATAATGCTCTTAGTAGTGACGATATGCTTTTGCAAATATGGGATTCGAAAAGTCCTGTTGTAAATGATTTTATCACTATGTCTAAAAAACTATCCGCCTACGATTTTGATACAGATGATAAATTTAATAAATTACTTACAGAAATTGCGGAATTAGGTGATGATGATGATCAAAAAAAATTGGCGAAAATCTATATGCCATTTATTTTAGATTTATTAAAAGAAAAACGTGATTTAAAAACATTATCTAAAAAAGCTAACACAGATACCATAAAATACACGATATTTGTAATGAAATTATCCGGTGCCGTTAGACATTATCTTCTTAATAAAACTAAAAAAAAAGTAGACTCTATTAAAAAGATTGAAGAAATTATTACTACGCCTGAAGTAAGCGATCAATACGCCGATAGAGCTACCCTCGAAGGTGAAGTAGAAAAAGCCAGACAAGCAGTTACAGAATTAGTTAAACAAATAAATGTTGATAATAATAAAGGTGTGAGAGAAAAGGTCCCCGATCAGCTATCGACAAAAATGATTATACCTCCTGAAACACTTGGCATGCGTCCAACATCTGATAGATTATCAGAAATGCTAACACCAAGACCTGGAGCACCACCCCCCACTCCTAGAAAAGGAATTATCGGTCGCTTTGCCGACAGCGAAGAAGCTTCGAAGGTAACCCCTGCTTCTACCCCTACAGAAACTGATATTAAAAAAGTTATTAAAACACTTAAGAAATTTAAAAAAACCTTGGAAGAATATAGTGTAACTGAGGAACAAATAAGCAGGGATGTTAAAATAAGCGAAGATCAGCATAAAGCTTTAGATGATAAACGGGAAATTATTATGCGTGAAGCCGAAAAATCACCTAAAGAAAAGAGTAGAGCACTACTTAATGATGTTATAATCCCTACCTTAAATGAAATAAACCCTGGATCCAATATAAAGGATAAACTCCTTCAGAAAAAACTTGATTTAACTGAATTTACAGGTAAAATTACCAGTAGTATCAATGATGACATTGATGAATTTCCTGATGATATGGGTTTTGAAGGTGATAAGGATGTATATATTGTCTCGAAAATATTATTACCATCAATTGATATGAGAGCAGTAGCTCCTATGAGTACAGATAATGTTGTAGCTTTAGATACGCCGCCTGGAACGCCGCCTGGAACGCCGCCTGGAACGCCGCCTGGAACGCCGCCTAGAACGCAACGCCGCCGCTTTGGCGACCTACTAAACCTTATTAATCCTAAAGATAAATACACCGCCGGTGGGAAAAAATATAAAACATTTAAAAGGAAGTTAAGAAATAGAAATAAGAAATGATCTAATTTTTCTTTGAAGTATTTTTAACCATAATGTTTTAATTATTCCTACTTGTTCTAATCCATTTAATTCTAAAACTTGTACTATTTCTAATGATGTATTTATATCATTATTCATTATTTTTTTATTATTATCTGAAAGTTTTTTATAAACTATGTATTCGTCGTTATAAAATTCTTCTGGAGTAATTATATAAACTATCATATAGTTATTTTCTATATCATTAGAAGAACATTTAGTTCTTCCATGATATTTATCATTATATTGTTCAACTAAAGCAAGATTATACATATTCAATACTAATTAATTATTAAATATAATATTCAATTTTATTATATTTAAATATAATAATGGGGTCATCTGTTAATATATATTTTTATGTTATTATTTATATTATATTGTTATTCTTCGTATTATCAAACAATAAAGAAAAAACTGCTATAGTAACTTTAATAGCTATAAGTATATTACTTTATTCAAATCTTGAAATTAATAAATTATGTAAAACAATTATTGGTATTATGATGATAACTCAATTATTACAGCTTTATAACTTTAATAAAATAAAAGAAACTATGGGTGATTGGTCACATAATATTCCTAATCCAAGAGAATCTCCGTTTGCTGCACCATTACATATTACAACTTATTATGTTGATGATGATGGAAATAAATGTGGAAATACGGCGGATAACGAATGTGATTTACAAAGTAACATTGATTTATACGATTATATATACGATTTACATGCAATTTACCCGAACCATCGCGCTAATAAAGATAATCTTATAGGAGATTTAAATTCAATTAATAATCAATATTACACAATAATCAGCGCTATTGATAATAAATTAACATATTTTTTTGATAATGTTGGTAAAGATGAGGTTCTTTGTAACGATGGTAATATGGATTATAATTTAACTAAAGATAAATATATTAGTAGTTGCGAAAAACTAAATGATTGTAATAGTATTATTATAGCTGTTAATAATCTTATTGGCGGAAAGCGCCGCACTGGGAGTGCTCCGTCAAACTTTACAATAAATTGTTCAAACGAAGGATTTGTAGGACGAAACGAAAGAAATGGTTTTACATCTAAAGTTACTAGAGAAATTCAATATTTTACTAATAGTTATAATAAAAATGTTTTGAATATTAAAGAAGGGGGTGATTTTAATAATGATTATGAAGCTACCAAATTTACCCCACAATCTGGGTGGTTTAAATTTGAACTAGCTGATCTGCACCACACCACGACAAGTATTTTTCAATTAAATAAAGTTGAAGGTGGCGGATTGTTATGTGAAATATTCGATATCAATGAAAATGAATATAATACCATTAAGAATGACGTTGCCCCTGCTACCTATAAAGACTTTTGTACAACTATTAAAATACCTACCTTTAAGACTGTTTGGAATGACGTTAAAAAATGCAACTGGGAAAAATTTGAAGGCTTTAGAGAAGGAAAAAGGAAAAATAAAAAGAAAAAGAAAAATAAAAAGAATAACTTTAATATTAATAAAAAAATCAAAAAAGTTGCAAAAAAAATTGTAAAAATATTCAAGCCGCCGACGAAGCCGCCGACGAAGCCGACGCCGCCGCCTCGTTGGGTATGCAATAATATAAGAGTTCCAAAAATAGTTACAACATGGAATAATAAGACTAATTGTATTAATAAACAAACTGCACCATATAGTATCAATGATAATACACCAATTAACTTATTGAGAAAAATTTCTAATATTAGAAATAACGGAGATAAACTATATCCTAGAGGTAGCACGATTAAAAGTGCATGCAATAAATATGGTAAATATCAAAAATTATGGACTTATAATGTCGGTGATAGTAATTGGACACCAAAGGATGCCACATTCGATGATGATGATATTTTTATAAATCCTATGGCAATAATCAATAACATGGAAGTTATGAATTATAATTATAGAAGGAATGAATTTAATAGCATTACAAGAGGTCCAACCATGTTAGCAACAACATGTGATGAGAACTCTTTTATGAATTATTTTCTTTTTATTACTGGAAAAATAACTTTTAAATTTTACGGCAAAAAAACAATCAATCAAGATTGGTTTAAATTAGAATTTAAATCTGATGATTATGGATGTATAATAATTCATCCAACTAGCAAGAATCACCATGATTTTAATAATGAAGATGATTTCGAAAATAGTATAGTTTTACAAACTTCTAAATGGTTATCTGGAAGACAACCAGCAAATCGTTTACACGAAAAATATAGGACATTAAAAAAGGAAGGACGAGATATTTTTAATGCTAGTCTCGAAAAAAATACTTTAAAATTATCTGTGGCTAATGCTGATGCACGTAACTTAATTAAAGAAAACGGTGTTAGCTTTTATATAACTATTATGTACATGCAGCACTATGGTGGAGGTAATTTAAGATTCCATTGGCAGAGTAGCGAAGATACTTCGTATTATAATATTAACTTACACGATGGACCTTATAAACCAAGAAATTTATACGAATCACGTCAAGATGTAATCAATCCTGGTATTATTTTTTCTCCAAATACTCCATACGCAACTTTACGCAATAATGCATTCTCACGCTGGTATCTAAAAGCCCGCGCTTCGACCAACCTCGACGCGGGAGGTTCTGCGTGGATTTTTGCATCAAAAAATATGCCTTTCGATAGAAGTTCTACTATCAATTTAAACCAATATATAGCCGCCAGACATGTTCTCCCTAGGGTTGATAAAAACAACCTATATTCTAGACCAGATGCATTCACTGGAAAGAGAGAAGGGTTGACCTTCACGCCGCGCGCCAATGATATTATAAATCGCCCTTGCCCATGTCTTCGAATAGGAGTAAGAAAAAATAAAGGTGATTGCAACATCGATGTTGATAATGATCAATTAGCAGTATATGTTGAGAGTGGAATCGAAACGCTGCACACTAGAGTTAGTGCTTTTTATGATTATGCTTACACTCAATATTTTGGACGAGTAGTTGAATTCAGAAAACATGTTTTAAGAGTAATGCTCAAAAATTTACTATGCAGAGTATTCTTAGAAGATGGAATTCTTTTAAATAACCCCCCTTCTATTTATAACGATCAAGGTTATGGCGCCGCCGCGAGAGCTCTTGACTGGGCAAAGGATGGTAACCTTATGAATAATAATCATAATTTATTTACTAGTAATGACGGCCACGCAGCCAGTATTATAAATTCTAATGTTAAAGGTATTAATAATGTAGACTCTAAATCTGATGCATTAGCGCAAAGAATTAGAGCATTATATTATAATGGTTCGGGTAATTCTTACATTGATGAAATAAATAAAGTTCGTTATCTTTATAATTCAATAGCTACATTTAGTATGAAAAATGAAATAACGGACGCGGACGTCAACATGGAGGTACCTTCCTTGAGGGATACGGAATGGCCGCACTTGCTTCCTGCAGACGTAGAAATTCCTGGCAGTGAGAATGATCTTAAATTTTACAATCTTAACGACAACCAGTTTAATGAGACCGAATATAATGACTGGGTGGCATCTATAAACGTTACATTAGAAATGTCTACATCGACGAACGGAGGGTCACTATGGCCATCTTACACCAATGATTTAAGTGTAAATATTATGAGTTTTAATTATGAAGGTGGATCTGCTGATATTAACTTTGCAGGCCAAGAATATGAAATATCATTAAGAACAGATGAATATCCTAACCATAAATTACATTATATTGATAATGTAATAGAACAAGCATTAGCTTTAGATAATTCTATATACAAGGATACCTTTACAGGTAGAAAAGAAGGATTTAATAGTACATGGAATAGTACATGGGTCAAAACACAGGCGGGCGCGAATTGTGCTGATGATTTCGACCAGCCTCAAAGCGGTCTAATGTCCGAGAATTGTATTAAACAAGAACTTGGATATATTTTTGATACAAATAATGACATGGAAGTTATTTACAATTTATTAAAACAATGGTTTTGTGATAGCGATTATTCTCCCAATACTCCTGTAAATTTCTTTCAAGATTTAAATAATGGTAATATAAAATGTGAACATCGTACACCAGCAGACAATTGTGACCAGTGCATGTATGAGAGATATAGTATTTCATATAGTCATAATGAAAACCTCTCTTCGGATCCTAGTTACAAGATAAAACAATGTATTGATTTTGTAATAGATTTTTTAGAATTCTATGATAAAACATTTTGTTTCTTGGAAAAATTTAATTATGCTTATAATAATAATATAATAAATGGACCTAATGGTCTTATTGCTCTTTTTCCTTTAGATCGAGATGGCGAGTTCCCACTACCTAATGGTGGGTCTTATCGTGATCTAGTCTCATGCAAACATAATACATTTGAAGAAATCGAGAGTCTGATGAACGATATTAATAGTAAATATTATGATAATAGTGAATTTATATTGTATCCCAACATTAGGCCTACGCCGCCCGGAACGGCCACCCCGACGAAGCTTATTCCGTTTGAGAGTGAGCTAACCCTCATCAACCGAAACGCCATCGTACATAGGGTTACCCTTATCAAAAAATCCGAAAATGATTTGGTTAATTATGTTTATGAAAATAAATTAAATTCTTTCAAATATGTTCCATCCGTCATAAGTAATTGTTATAGTAAAGATAATATTAGTAGCATTAGTAATGATAGTTCTAGAAATATTATAACCTGTCAACACGACGGTGCTGACGATTTATATGTTATCGACGAGCAAGCACCTTGGAGAAGTATGTATATTCAACAACAATCTAACAAAAAATGGGGTAATATTTAATCTACTTGAATAATATTTATTTATTTAATAATAAATATTATTAGTATATATAATGAATAATGATATAATAAATTATATTGTGTATTTTATATTAATATCTACTACATTTGGACACATATCTACCAAAAGTTATGAGACATTATCATTATTTATTGCTACATTTATTCTAGTACATAAAATTTATGATAATATTGTTTTATCTACCGTAGTATCTATATCTTTATCCTCTTTTTATAAAACATTCATAAATAAAAAAGAAGGTATGGAAGACCATCATGAAATTATTAATCAAACTAGAAATCAACATTTAGGTATATCTACAAACAATGATACCTCTTCTGACGTTAATAATACCACTTCTGACGTTAATAATACCACTTCTGACGTTAATAATACCGCTTCTGACGTTAATGATGCCTCTTCTGACGTTAATGATACCTCTTCTGACGTTAATGATACCTCTTCTGACGTTAATAATACCACTTCTGACGTTAATAATACCACTTCTGACGTTAATGATACCACTTCTGACGTTAATAATACCTCTTCTGACGTTAATAATACCACTTCTGACGTTA
>MDSV01202515.1_pt1 | contig 11594 bp, 7 predicted proteins | sample 810851 | NCBI WGS metagenome assembly MDSV01 (sample SAMN05326640, study PRJNA326480) | marine metagenome | isolation source: seawater | place: Atlantic Ocean: North East | collected 2012 | reverse complement strand
ACAAAGTTACAGTGAAGCGTTTTTTTTACAAAAAACCCGCATTTTTATTGGTTTTTTTATTTTTTTTTGGGGATATTTATGGAATACTCACCAAATAATAGAGTTTTTAGGGAGGTATGATTTGAATCAAAAATATAATGAAATTTATCAAAAATCCATCCAAAATAGAGAGGAATTTTGGAAAAATATTTCTGAGGACATTTTTTGGTATAAAAAACCAACAAGAATTTTAAATTCGGATAAACCTCCTTTTTATAAATGGTTTGAGGACGGCACAACTAATACATGTTACAATGCTTTAGATTTTCATATTGATGAAGGAAGAGGTGATAAACTTGCAATCATCTACGATAGTCCCATTACAGGAGTAAAGAAAAATATAACTTACAATGAATTAAAGGATAAAGTTGCTTTATTCGCCGGAGCTTTAAAAAATCAAGGTGTTCACAAAGGTGACAGAGTAATTATTTATATGCCGATGATACCTGAGGCAGTGATTGCTATGCTCGCATGTGGAAGAATTGGAGCGGTTCACTCTGTTGTATTTGGTGGATTTGCAGCAAACGAACTTGCGAGTAGAATAGACGACTCTAAGGCAAAACTTTTAGTTACAGCCTCATGTGGTTATGAACCTGGTAGAACTGTTCACTACAAACCATTAGTCAATAAAGCTTTAGAACTTGCTAATCATAAACCAGATAAATGTATTATTTTCCAAAGAGAAAAAAATAAAGCAGAGCTTGACTCAAAAATGGATATTACTTGGGAAGACGCTCATAAAAATGCAAAACCTGCAGACTGTGAAGAAATGAATGCTAATGATTATGCTTACATTCTTTATACATCTGGGACTACAGGTTTACCAAAAGGAATTGTAAGAGATATCGGCGGACATATTGTTGCTTTGAAATGGACAATGAAAAATATTTATAACATAAATCAAGACGATGTGTGGTGGTCAGCTAGTGATATTGGTTGGATAGTCGGTCATTCTTACATTGTATACGCTCCACTATTTTACGGATGTACTACAGTTCTTTTTGAAGGAAAACCAGTTGGAACTCCTGATGCTGGAGTTTTTTGGAGAGTAATATCAGAACACAAGGTCAAATCTCTTTTTACAGCTCCTACGGCAATTAGAGCAATTAAAAAAGAGGATCCTAATGGTGAATTTTTTAACAAATATGATTTAAGTAAATTTGATAAATTATTTTTAGCAGGTGAACGTGCTGACCCAGATACAATTAAATGGTTTGAAAAATTATCCAATTCTCCTGTTATAGATCACTGGTGGCAAACAGAAACAAGCTGGGCTATTACATCTGATTGTACCGGAATAGAATCTTTCCCTGTGAAATATGGATCTGCATTCAAACCTGTACCAGGTTATGATTTAAAAGTTTTAAATTCAGAGGGAAAAGAAGTAGGTCCAGGTAAAATGGGAGATATAGTTGTAAAACTTCCTTTACCTCCTGGAACTTTTCCAACACTTTGGGGTGCAGACAAAAGATATAAAGAAAATTATATGACTACTTACCCTGGGTATTATCAAACCTATGATGCTGGGCATATTGACGAAGATGGTTACGTTTGGATTATGTCTAGAACAGATGATATTATAAATGTTGCTGGTCACAGATTATCAACGGGAGCAATAGAAGAAGTTTTAGCTGAACATAAAGATGTCGCTGAATGCGCTGTTATAGGTATTGCTGATAAATTAAAAGGACAACTTCCTATCGGTCTTCTTGCTTTAAAAGCAGGTGTTACAAAGAAAAAGAAAGATATAATTGATGAATGTATTAAAATGGTTAGGGAAAAAGTTGGTCCCGTCGCAGCCTTCAAAATAGCGATTATTGTAAAAAGACTACCAAAAACAAGATCTGGAAAAGTTTTGAGAGGAACAGTTAGAAAAATTGCCGATAATGAACCTTACAAAATGCCAGCTACAATAGATGACCCTGCTATCTTAGATGAAATAAAAACTGACTTAATTGAAAACAAAATTTTAAAACTTTAGCGGTTCTCCTTTGGACTCCAAGATTATTTTGCCATCAGACATTACTAAATGCCCATTAACAATTGTTCCCACAGGGAAACCTTTAACTTTATAATTATGAAACGGTGTCCAGCCACATTTGCTTGCAATCATCTCATTTTTAATAGTCACTTCCTTATTCATATCAGCGATTGTTAAATCAGCATCAAAACCTTCTTTAATATAACCCTTATTTTTAATTCCAAAAATTTTACAGGGATTTTCACACATAAGAGTAATTAATTGTTCCAAAGTAAGTTTTTTATTGATCACATGATCAAGCATTACTGGAAATATGGTTTGAACTCCTGGCATACCAGATGGAGTATTTGGATATTCTTTATCTTTATTCTCCTTTAAATGTGGAGCGTGATCAGAACCAAGCACATCTACAATATTATTTTTAATTGCTGTCCAAAGACGGTCATAATGTTCTTTAGTTCTTAGAGGAGGATTCATTTGAGCATAAGCTCCAAGCTTGTCATAACAATCTGGTGCATAAAGAGTTAAATGTTGAGGTGTCGTTTCGAAAGTAACATTTTTTTTGTGCATTGCTAAAAAATCTACCTCATCTTTTGTGGTTACATGAAGAACGTGAATTTTTTTATTATATCTTTCAGCAATTTTTACTACTCTTCTTGTAGATGACATCGCACACTCTACATTCCTCCATTCTGCATGAGAATGAACATCTCCTTTTTTAATAAATTTTTTTCTAAGTTTAATAATATCTTCATCTTCAGAGTGAATAGATACAATCCTGTCACTACTTGAAATTACCTTTTCTATGTCAGCTTCTTTATCTACTAACAAATTTCCAGTAGAGGAACCTGCAAATAATTTTACACCACAACATCCCTCAATATCTTTTAAGTGAGCAAGTTGATCGGTATTATCAGACGTTGCCCCGAAATAAAAAGCGTAATTGCTGTGCATTCTATTTTTTGCTGCTTTTAACTTTTTTTCAAACTCTATTAAATTTGATGTAGGAGGATTAGTATTAGGCATTTCGAATAAAGATGTTACTCCACCCAAGACTGCTGCTCTACTGCCGCTCTCTAAATCTTCTGAGTCAGTTGAGCCTGGCTCTCTAAAATGAACTTGAGTATCTATAATGCCTGGCAAAACAACTTTATCTGTGGCATCATAAACTTTAGAGCTGTTAAGCTCAATATTTCCAATTTTTTTGATCTTATTATTCAATAAACCAATGTCTACTTTTGTTAGCTTTCCCTCAATGAAGCAAGAACCATTTTTTATTATGAGACTATAATTATCAGACATATTTTTAAAATGTATTATACAATATATATTCTTAATTATGGAAAAAGATCAAATTATTTTATTAGAAGATAGAGGTTTAATTTCTATAAACGGAGAAGATTCTAAAAACTTTCTTCAAAATATTATCACTAATGATGTTGAAAAAGTTAGTTTATCTGAAACAATTTTTTCAGCAATATTCACCCCCCAAGGGAAGTATTTGTATGAATTTTTTTTAATAAAGTCAAAAAATGGGTATTTACTAGATTGCGATGATAAATTTACAAAAGAGATTATAAATTATTTATCTAAGTATAAATTAAAGTCAAAAATTGTAATAAAAGATATTTCTTCAGAATATATAATTGGAGTAACAAGTCTCGAAAAGTTTTTAGAAATTCAAAAAAAAAGCGCTTTCCATACGATAAGTTATAGAGAAAGTCCTTTTTTTATTGATCCTAGAAATAAAAAATTAGGCGCAAGAATTGTATCAACTTTAGAAAAAATACACTTAACAATAAAACAATTAAACCTTAAAATAGAAAAACCTTTGGAATATTACAAGAAAGCTCATTCTTTAGGAATTCCGATTAAAGGCATAGAAAATTTGAAAGAGCAATTATTTGGATTAGAAGCAAACTTTGAGAAGCTTAAAGCTATTGACTTTAAAAAAGGTTGTTACATCGGTCAAGAAAATACAGCTCGAATGAAATTAAAAAATAAACTCAAAAAAAGACTTTTACCAATTCTATCAGAACAAAAATTAAATTTAGGTGATGAAATTTTTTTTGATAATATTAAAATAGGAAAAATCTTAATAAGTGATCCATTGCCCTTCGCTATTATAAAGCTTTTTGATCCAGATTTTTCTGAATTTAAAGATAAAGAAATCAATACTTCTAAAAACAAATTTAGAATAATTGATATGCTTTAATATGATTTAAAGTCTTTTTTTCTTTAATTCAAATTTTTAAATGGTATGAATCGTTTATGAATAGTTTATTGCCAGAATTTCAAGCTATATATCTTCCTCAAGAAATATTAATTAATCTTACGCTAGCTTTTATTTTGGGAGTGATAGTAAGTATTATCTATAAGAAAACGCATAAGGGATTAAGTTATTCTCAGTCTTTCATGGTGACTAACATATTTGTAGCAGTAATTGTTTGTATGGTAATTATGATAATTGGTAACAACTTAGCTAGAGCTTTTGCATTAGTTGGTGCGCTCTCAATAATTAGATTTAGAACAGTTGTTAAAGATACAAAAGATACTGCATTCATTTTTTGGTCATTGGCAGTGGGTATGGCTTCAGGAACGGGAAGTTATTTTTTAGCGGTAGCCGGAACAGTAATGATCAGTCTTATTGCTATTATACTACATAAAACTAATTTTGGCTCATTTGTTAAAAGTGAATTTATTCTACAATTTATACTCGATCAGAAAGATGAAAAAGTGACAAAAAAATACTTAGAAATTATTAAAAAATTTACTAATTCATACACTCTCCTAAGTTCGGAAAATTCATCGGATAATAATAAAATAAAACTTAATTTTGATATTGTTATGCAGGAGGAAAAAGAACAAACTGAATTGCTCAAAGAATTATCAAAAATAAAAGGGATTTCAGAAATTGTTATTATTGCAGCAAAAAGTGATGTTGATTATTAATAACTCCAAATGCTTAAAAACATTTATAAATATTTTTTTTTCTTAATAATTTCATTTATACTTTTAATTCTTATAGTAATTATTGTTAATTCAGAAATCAGAAGAAAATCATTAAACTATCTTATTAATGGATATAAAGTTTATATGATTGTATCATTACAATCTGAGTTAAAAAAAGATCAACCAGATTTTTTACTAATCAATGGTAGATTAAATAAATATTTAGACCGCTCTAACCAATTCGCTAATGGTAAAAGTAAATTGTTGATTGGTATTTATGATGCAGCAAAAATAGTTCAGGCTAGAATAATAAACTCAAATGATTACGGAAAATTAGAGGAATTTTATAAAAATTTAGTTAAAAACGATCCATTAATGTATGAGGCAAAAATTTGGTATGCTCAATCTCTATATGCTAACAATAAAATTAGTTTAGCTCTTGAACAAATAAATAAAGCTATCAAAATCTCTCCTGTTGACCACGAGCATTATAGGTTGGGAATTGAAATAGCATCAAGGGAGAACCTAGATCTTTTATTAAATAAATATTGCAATGCTTATTTTAAATCTGAATTTGGAGGGAAACAAAAAAGATATTCTGGAAATTTTTTTACTGGATTTAATATAAATAAGTTTGGATTACAATTTGCAAACAAAAAAAGTTTCTCAAAAATATACACCTTGAGTGGTATTAATCTTAATTCTATGGAAGAGTATGAATTTATCCCTGAAAAACCAATTAATGCAGATAATATTAAACTTTTTTTTTCATTTGTTCCTGGAATTTCAATCAATTTTGAGGAATTAGTTATTTTTCATAATAACAAAATTGAAAAACTAGAAATTTCAAAATTGAATGTTTTTTCAAAGAACTCTTTTTTTTTAGATAATTTACTAATTTTTTCAAAAGAAGAAGATGAAATTATAAGTTTTTTTTTGAATGATGAATACAAAAATATTGAAAAGATATTGTTGAGATTTGAAGTAAAAAAATTAATCTTTTCAAATAAATGCAGGACTCAATAAATTGAAAAAATTAATCAAAAATATATTTTTTTTTACAGTTCCAGTTTTTATAATTTGTTTTTTTATTTATACTTTCAATGTAATTTACCTTGATTTCAAATTTGCCCACCAAACATCCTACGTATATCAAAACCCTTATTCCTGGCAAAAATATTTGTTATTTTCAAAAATTAAGAGGTTCAAAAATAAATTATTCCAAAAATCAAAGTTAGAAAACTTTCCAAGAATTGATTTCTATGTTTCAGAACAGAGTCAAAGAAAATTGTTATCTGGCACGCCAAATTCTACTAAAAATTGGGTATCAGCAAGTATTTTAAATGATAATAATCTTCAAGATATTCAATTAAGATTTAGAGGAGATAATCCAGGTAATTGGCTTAAATACAAAAAAACTTTTAGGATTAAAACAAAAAAAAACGAACTGATTAACGGTTATAGAAGATTTGATTATCATTTATTAGATGCAATTTATTTTATACCTTTTTTAATTTCTGAAAAAATGGGTTTAGTAAATCAATCAGCAAAAATAGTAGACATCTTTATAAATGGAGAGTCCAATGGCCTATTTGTTCAACATGAAAAAATGGACGAGTTATTTTTGAGAAAAAATAAGTTAATGCCAGTAAATATTTACAAAGGTTCCAATAATTCTCAAGAAAGACACATAGGTTTAAACACTAATCTTTTTAACAACTCAGAAATGTGGACAAAGCTCTCTCATTTCAATCAACAAGATTTTGACGATAAAAGTGATTTAAATAAGTTTTTTCAAAAATTAAATTCAAATAAGAAAAATCCTAGTTCTAATTTAGACGGTTTTATTGATTTAGAGTATTTTGCTAAATTCGAAGCTTTTTTAACTATACTTCAGAATGAACATCATTATTGGAGGGATAATTTAAGATTAATTGTTGATCCATGGAGTGGTCATATAACTCAACTAATAACTGATCCAATTTTGGGAAGTCCTAAGAAAGTATCAATCGATTTTTCTACAAATGACTTAAATTCTTTCTTAAATAAAAATTCAGAATTTATTCATAAAAAGTATTATTGGCTTTACCATTATTTAAAAAAAGAAAAGTTAATTAATCAAGTAAAAGATTATACAAAAAAAATTGAAAACGATTTAATAATAGCAGATCAAAAAGAGCCCTATGAGCCGGGAGATAAAAATTTTACTAATTCTTTTGAAGCTGTAATAAATAATCTCTTTAGAATTGAAAAAGAAATATTAAATATATTAGAGAAAAAACCTTACTCAGAGTGGGCAAAAAATGAGAATAATTTTTCTATTATTTTAAATGATATAACTCCTTTGCACCATCTGTCTTTCTACTTTGAGAAAGATTTTGTTCCAGAATGGGTTGGTTTAGATATCAATAATGATCAAAAAATATCACCGTCCGAGCCTAAATTTTTTAAAAAAGATAATCTAAGTCGTATTGATTTGCCGATTACACTGTATTCAAACAGGTTAAAAAGTACAATCAACTCAAGTAAAATTGATCATGATTTAAAGGTTAATTTTTCAAAAACAAAATTTAATTTTATATCTAGTAATAGTAGTGCCCCCTCTAAAATTTTGGGTAAAAACTTCTTTACCAGGAATAAATTTCAAATCAATTTAGTTAATAAAGTTGATGGGGTTATGATAAGTAAATTTAATAAAATTTTATATTCTAAAAATAGTATAAATAATAAAATTATACTTAATGGAAAAATTATTGTAGATAAAGATTTAATTTTCGATCAACAAGTTTTAATTAAACCGGGAACTATTTTTGAAATTAAGCCTGAAAAAAACATTATTTTTAAAAATAAAATTTTATCTAATGGGACCAAAGATATGCCAGTAATTTTTAAAAAATATGGCTCAAATTTTGAAACAAACAACAATTGGGGTGTTGTTGCATTATTAGGAAAAAAAACCAACGGCAGTATACTTAATTATACTAATTTCACAGAGGGGAGTGGAGGAAGATATAATCAATTCAAATTTACTTCTATGTTTGCAATTCACAACGCTGAAGATATTAAAATAATAAATTCAAAATTTAGTAAAAATAAAATTTTCGATGATGCTATTCATGTTGTTTATTCGAATAATATAATTTTCGATAAAATTGAAATATCAGATGCATTTAGCGATGGAATTGATGTAGATATTTCAAACAATATTATAATAAGAGATATCTTAATTAAAAATTCAAAAAATGACGGAATCGATTTCATGGAGTCCAATGCTATAATAGAAAATGCTAAAATTTATAAATCTGAGGATAAAGGGGTCTCAATCGGAGAAAACTCGAGTGTTTCAATTAAAAATTCATCAATAATTGATAATAATATTGGAATAGCAGTGAAAGATAATTCTTCTTCTACAATAGAAAAATCGAATATTGAAAACAATAATATACAAATTGCTGCATATGCGAAAAATTGGCAGTACGGTAATGGAGGTAAAGTAAAAGTACTTTACTCTAAAATAAGATCTAAGGAAAATAATTTTAATACAAACTCAGATCCTGATGAAAGTGACGGATCTGATAATAAAGATTTGATTCAAAATTCAGAAATTGAATTAATAAATAGTTCAATAGATGGTAAGATTATCGTTAAAGGAGAAAATTTCACTTACAATAAATAATGATTACAAATCAACAACTCACAAGGTATGAATTTAAGTATTTTCTAAGAAATGATATCGCAGACTCTATTTTTAAAATTGCTCTTAATTTTATGAATGTTGATAAATATGCTCTTCAGAGTGGGGGTAAGGGATATTTTGTAAGATCTTTATATTTTGACAATTCCAATTACGATAATTTTTATGAAAAGGTTGATGGTATGCAAGTTAGGAAAAAATTTAGATTAAGAACTTATAATGAATCATTCGATAATAATTCAAATTTTTATCTAGAAATGAAAGGAAGAAAACTGGATAGAATAATAAAAAAAAGAACCTCATTGAAAATGAATTGTTTGGAATATTTTCAATCTTTAAAAAAAATTAATGAGCTTTACTTAAAAAACAAAAAAAATGATTTAATTGAAAACTTTTTATTTGATCATAATAGGAAAAAAATTATTCCAAAAATATTAGTAGATTATTTAAGAAAACCTCTGGTAAATAAGTATGGTTTGTATTTTAGGCTCACATTTGACTCTAATTTAACTGTTTCAAAATCAAAATCTTTATATGAAAATAATAATTTTTACAGTTATAAAAAATATAAACCTGGAGTTACAATTTTAGAAGTAAAATTTGAGAGAAGTATGCCTGCCTGGTTCCATAGAGTTATTCAAACTTTTAATTTAAGAAGGCAGTCAATTTCTAAATATGTGCTAGGTGTTTGTGCATGCGGTGTCAGAAAAGAGACTTCTGATTAATTCTACATTTAATTATTGATAGATAATTTGATAAAAAAGAACTATTAATTATTATTGAAAAGTTAAATTTTTAGTTTTAAAAAATAAGTTATTAATGAAAAATATTTTTATTGAAAAAAATCTTCTATTCGTATTATCATTTTTTTTTATAATTTTTGTTTTTATAAATTTTACACATAATCATTTTTCAAAATATCAAATTAATGACAATAATCTATATTCTAAATTAACGCCTGTTCAGTTTAAAAACGTCATAAATACCGCTCTTACCTCAGAGGAAACATACGAAACTGTTCTTAATAAAAAATGTGAAGTGACTGGAAACATGCACGATAGACATAAAGTCAGATGGATAAAATATCAATTTCTAAAAAGTATTTATCAAACTGTCGGTCATATAAATCCAAGTCTACCTTATTATGTCAATATCATTCTGCATTCGTTAATAATATTTTTGTCTCTTATTGTCGCCGACCGAATATTTAATCTAAGTAAAAGATATATTCTTTTCTTTCTTTTATATATAACTTTTATTTTTCAAAACTATTTAGGAGAATACTCATTTTCAATATTTGAAATGTTTTTTGCATTTGTCGCTCTTTACGCTAGTAAGAAAAAAAATATTATTCTATTTACAGCAGCATGTTTAATGGCTGTTTTGAATAGGGAAAGTGGTTTTATTTTACTCTCATTTTGGCTTTTATTTAATAAAGATTTTAAAATGTTACTCGTTAGCTTTATTTCAGTCTTAATTATTTTTTTAATTATTAATTTTGATACAATTAGATGTATTGTAAATCCAAAATTTTTTATACCATTAGAATATCAAGGCGGACAAATAAATTGGGCTGATTTGGGATCTTTAAATATATTTTCTGTAGTAAAATTAATCTTGATAAATTTTGTTTTTCCTTTTGGAATAATTTTTTACAATTATATTAAAAATAAAATTTCTAACATTTATTTTTTAATAATTACTGCTATTTATCTATTAACCTTTAGCATAGCAACACCATTACATCACGTAGCAGAAAAAATGATTATACTACCTTTAATAATTTTTTCTTTTTACTTAACTAACTCTAAATCCACAAGCTGAATAATATTTCTCAAGCGATTTTGAAATAAAAATTAGTTTTAATGTTTCAAAATTTGTTAAACTTTTGTTTTGATAGTTTATAAAGTCCATTTTAATATTATTTCCCAAAACTTTAAAAATTTCTTTTTTTTGAATCTTATTAATATTTTTTTTTAATATTTTTATCGAATTTTCTACAGATCTAAAATTTAAATAATATCTCATTCTATCTAACTTGCTATTAAGTAATAATTTAGATTTTTTTTTTGAATAATAATTTTTCCAGTGTTTTTTGTTATTTTTCATTATATTAAATACTCTGCTTTTAATGTTCGATTTAATTTTGAAATCAAATTTTGACTCCAGATTTTGCATGTAAAATATTGATCTTGAATAACTATAAGTTAATTCTGGACCAACTTTTAAAAATTTAAAGTTATTTTTTGTCAATTTTCTTAAGATATTTAATGGTTGATAGTCAGTTGAATGAGCCTCAAAAACAAAATTGTTTTTTTTACTGAATTTTGCTTTATCTGTAAATTTTTTCAAATTTGGTTTTTTTATTGACGAATGCATATATTTCATTCCTGGTTCCACTACTAAACCGAATTTTCTACTTATTCTCAAGTTAAGTCCCTTAAGAGTTTTTTTAAATTTCAAAGACTCATTTTTAATTTGTTTTATGTTAGTTAAAATAATTCTTTTATTGTCTCCACTTCCGGACAAAGGTACCTCGGACCCTATAATTAAAAACTTACCTTTTAATTTCTTTTTAATCCTTGAATGTTTTAAAATATCTTTAGTTCTTTGAAAAATAATTTCGTTATTAAAAATGTCATCATCTTTACATTTTATTGAAGTATCTATATGAATTTTACAAAATTTTTCTTTTAAAAAACTCTCAATTAAATTGACAGAATTTTTTAAAGCTATCTTTTTTTTTTTGTTTTTCCAAGGTAGTGGTCCCAAATGATCACCTCCAAGGAATAGCTGATTCTTATTCAATTTAGTTTTTTTTCTTAATTTATTAATTTCTTCAATAAATTTTTTTGGTGTTTTTTTTGTATATCCGCCGTTCTGATTAACTTGATTTGATGTACATTCAATCAAACAAGGTAATTTTTT
>MDSV01174688.1_pt1 | contig 11594 bp, 11 predicted proteins | sample 810851 | NCBI WGS metagenome assembly MDSV01 (sample SAMN05326640, study PRJNA326480) | marine metagenome | isolation source: seawater | place: Atlantic Ocean: North East | collected 2012 | reverse complement strand
CTTCTCTGCTATAGATTCAGTAAATGGAAAAGCTAATCCGGGGTTAGTCAGCCTTTCTTCACTTCCAATTAATCAAGATAAATTAGCTGATACAATTACGGATTACAAAAAAGTTTTGGTGATTGAAGATCATTATTGTCTAGGGGGTATCTCTGATTTAGTGTCTAGAGCTATTTCAGAGAATAATTTGAATGTTGATTTTCATGTCTTGGCGGTAGATGATTATGGTCAGTCTGGAAGCCCAGAAGACTTGTATAAAAGATACAACTTAGACAAAGATGGTATAGTCCAGAAAATTTATGAAATATTGCAATCATAAAATATTCAATGAAATTAGATAACAAAACAAAGCTGATAATATCTGTATCAAATAATCCGACTAATTTTGGAGTAACAATATACAATTATATATTTTCAAAATTAAATTTAAATTATGTATATTTGCCTTTCAAGTTTGAAGATGATGAAAGCGTTATAAGATTAATTAGATCTTTGGACGTTGTTGGTTGCAGTGTTTCCTCGCCCTTGAAATCAAAAATGATTAAGCATGTGGATAGTATGGATCAGATTACAAAAGACTTAAATAACCTTAATACTATAAAAAATAATGATGGGGCATTACACGGCTACAATACAGATTATTTTGGATTTAAAAGCCTGATTGAAAATTTAAATTTAACTAGCGCACTAATCTATGGTAATGGAGCAGTTGCTAAAACTATTCTTAAAGCTTTGATTGATTCTGGTGTTGATAAAGTCTACTTGACTGGAAGGAGCCCACAGAATATTAAAAAATTTATCGATAACAATCCTGTCGAAAATTTTTCTGGTCAAGAAGTTGATTTGTTAATTAACGCAACTCCATCAGGAAAAAATGATATTAATGACGGAGTATTTGAATATCTCAATTTTGCTAAAGTTGTTATAGACCTTAACGTAACTGAAAAGGATACAATTTTAATAAAAGAATCAAGGAAAAGAAATCTCGAGGTTTATAAGGGATCTGAAATGTCTATTAATCAATTAAAAGCACAATTTCAAATTTATACTGAGATTTTACCTAATGATAAAGTATTCCAAGACGGACTGCAATTATATTTTAAAACTTAATCTTTACCCAGGATTATTTTTTTTATTCTTTTTTTAAATCTAAACATCATTATTGGTTTCAAATAACCTTTTCCACGTAATTTAATTTGTATTAAAAAATATATTAAATTTCTATAGTATCCCTTTAAAAGTAGTCTTACCCAATTATCTCCAATCTGGTTTTTCAAAAAAAATGAGACATCTATGATGCCTTCATTTGGCTCCATTTGAGGACTCTGACTAACAAAGTCGTAATATCCACTTTCTACTATTTCACCCCTATAGGTAGCATTTCTCCACAAACTATTAGGTATCACTAAAAACTTGTTATTCCATAAGTCTTTTGCTTTTTCAAAAAGTGCTTCAGATGCATCATTTGAGACAACAGTATAAAAGTCTTTTAAAGGAAGATTTGGTGAATCTCCATAAATTGCCCAAATTAAACTTCTTATAAATGCATCGTGAGATCCCCAGTGGAATTTCCATTTAATTAACGATTCGAACCATTTAGTCATTATTTTAGCTTCAGCACCCAAGATCATGTCATCCATCTCAAGAAATCGAGTGCCATTTCTCAGCTCATTAGTGCCAATTACTTTCTTTTCATTTAAAGCCTGTATGGCAATTTCATGTAACTCATTTAAATCAAATGACATATCTGTTCTAATTTTTACTATATAGTCACAATCAAACTCATTAAGTCTTAAAACCCCTTCATATGTAGTTTTCGCTTGCTTGTAAACATTATTCCATTGCCTAGGTCCACTAAGAACTCCTACTTTTGCTGTAAAGTCATCCTCGTTATCTAGATAAATCACCTCATCAGCCTGAAACTCTGTATCAAGATATTTATCGTCTTTCCAGGTTGATACAACTGTTTTAAAAAAAATATCTTTAGATTCTTCACAAATTTTTTGAATATTTTCTACACAGTTATAGAATTTCATTGCATCTTTTTCTCTTGCAATTCTTAATGAGGAATACGAAATAGTACTTCCTGTTTTGCCATAAGACTCAAATGGTCCTTGAATTAATAATCCAATTTTCATACTCATTATCCTACATATTAGATAGAAAATTATTTAAGTTTTTATTACTCTTATTTGGTAGCATCAACGACAATAGACATGGGCCTTCTTGGGTTTGCGGCCCTAAGATCATTATCTGGAGTCCTTTTAATAAAACAAATACTGTAATCAATATCTTTCAATAAAACTTCAGTGTCATTTTTGTAGCAATGTAAGTAATTTGTTTTTTCATGTTGAAAATTAGAATTATCAAAAATATTTTTAACATTTTCGTATCTAGGGAACCAAACATGACCTCCCTTAACAACCTTTCTTTTTAAATTGCTATATGCCCCTCCACCGCCAGGATCAAACTTTAATTCACCTTTTTTATTCTTCAATGTTCTTTCCATTAAAATATCACATCTGTAATCTGGTACAGCAAGTCTGAAAATTCCTTTAGGCTTAAGTATTCTGTAGATTTCATCAAATATTTTTATCTGATGTTCATATTCTATATGTTCCATCACGTCTTCAGCGCAAAAGATATCTACGCTGTTATCTTTTAAAGGAAATTTATTTGTTATATCAAATGGAATATGGTTTTCGTCATCTTTTTCAATTGACAGTCCTATAAATTTATTATCTTTTTTTTCAAGGAGTTCATGAGATAAATCACCAGCATAAAGAAAAATATGGCTGCTAAGTTCTATAGACTTAAATGTTGCTATTTTTACTCCTTTACGTAATAATAATTTTAGCGAACTTTAAATAAATCTATATATTTTTTCTAAGAATCAATTATATTTCCAATAACGACTTTAAGACCAGTGGGGGTATTCTTTTCCTAGTCTCGCGATAACAACTAATTGAATAGTTATTAGTTATGTAGGTTTCAAGAACGCCAGAATCTTTCTTACCTACTTTTAGATATTCAAGAATTTCTTCTGAACATTCCTAGTTTTGGGTGAGGATTAAGTAATTATTATCTGCTGTCAAAGGTTCTTCATTTTTTATATAGGAATTTTTTATGTCTTTTAATAATTCCTTTTGAGACATAAATTTTAATCTTCTATATTTAGAATTATTTATGAACGATTGGGAATTATTAATCATAAAACAAAATTTTGAATTGTTAATAATTTCATTAATAGCTTTTTTCTGTAAGTTTCGGTTAAGTTCGCTAAAAGCATAATTAGAAATTACAAGGTCAAACTTTTCATCATTAAAGTTATCTTCAAGGATACCTGTATTGTAAGAAAATTGAACAGAGTTAGCACCAATGAACTTTCTAATTAATTTGTTCACATCAGGTAGGTCAATGAATGAATAGTGATCTATTTTAAAAAATTCTTCTAATATTATCGACTGTCCTCCATATCCAGGACCAATTTCAATTACTCTTTTAAAGTCTTTTTGTTTAAACTCATTCTTAATTTGTAATGCAACATTTAAATACCTCAGCGAGGTTGTTGAAATTGGATCTTGAGAATTGATTATTTTTACTAATTCAGGGTTGCCAACTTTAGAAAGTCTTTTACAGATATTAAAAATGTCTGTGTCAGATAACGAGGAGATTTGCTGAATATTTTCGTAATATCTTATAGCTAAGTCTTTATCAACGTGTTCTAAAATATTTTTATAATCTGGCAGGTTTCTAAAGTTTTTAAATATCTCTGAATTAGATCCTGCCTTATTGCACAAATCTAAATACTTTGAATCTAAGTGTGCAACCGATTTGGTTTTTTTAAAAATCAATATAATTTTTCTGCTTATCCTAACAATAGTTTAATTTAGACATAGAATTATATTATGACACACAGGGAAACTACAAAATACGTTTCTTTAACTAATAAAGGCTACATAGACTATACACACAATTTATTATCTTCAATAAAAGAAAATCAAATTGATATTGACTTAACAATTTACTCATTGGACAAAGACTCTTACAACTATTTTTCTAAAAAAGATATTTCTACAAAATTAATTGATACAGATGCATCAAAAATTGATTTCAGTAAATTTGAATTGCAAAATTCATCAGAATTTTACAAAATTGTATATTTCAAATTTTATTGTATTAATGATCTTCTTCAAACAAATAATTATGTTCATTTTTTAGATGGAGATATTGTAATAAAGAAAGATTTCTCTAATGAGATTTTGAAGTACGGAGAAAATATTGAATTACTAGCTCAAAGTAATAAAAGCCCCCATGATTCAAACGATGAGGAAATCAACTCTGGTTTTATGCTCTTTAATTCGACTAAAAAAATAAAGAAATACATAAATCCAAAGAGATTCTCTCTAAAAAAGTTTTCAAAATTTAAATTTCATGATCAGACTTACATTAATAATATAAAAAATAGAATTAACTACAAGTTACTTAATTTAGATGATTTTCCAAATGGTGCACATTTTAAAAAATATAAAGATTCTATTGATCCATTTATTATCCATTACAATTATATTCTTGGACATGAAAAGAAAAATGAAATGATTAAAGATAACAATTGGTATCTCTAATAACCTCTTTTTTTAAATATATTTCGTAACGAGATTAGAAAAAATTAAATTATAAGAGGAAATTGTTAAGGATTTTTAAATTACCTACTACAAACATACCTTAGATTTTAACTAATCCAGAAATCATAATTAAGATATTTGTAATATTCATGATCTTTGAAATTCTCATAAAGTTTACTAATTGTATTCTCATCAAATCCATTAAGATCAGACCAGTCCTCGATTAAAAGCAAAGGCAATCCAAGATTATAGAAATTATTTGAGAAACTACTTTTTTTCACTATAGGTATAGTTTTAGTTAAAATTCCTTCCCAAATTCTGTGTGTGTCTAGACCATTTCCTTCAGGACATAAAACAAATTTATACTCTCTTAAGTTCTTAAGATAATCAGAAGGAGTTGAGAACATCTTCTCATCAACAGAAGGTATTGTTTCTATTAGGGTTTTTAAATTATTTCTTAAGATAAAATTTGTTTCATCATTAAATGATGAAAGGATACGATTTCTTTTGATAGAAAATTGATTTTTGACTAAATTCAAGTTTTTTAATCGCCCATTTTTTAAGTATCTCCTATTTTCAAAGCCAATGGGTAATGGAAAAAACTTATCGTTACTTAAAAATGACAGATTCTGGGCATACCATTTTATTATTTTCTCATCAGCAAAATCTATGTCTTTGTTTTCAATTGCTTCATCAGAATTGTGTGTAATTAATATATATTCAGTATTAATTTTTTGATGAGTTGTTTTAAAATAAAGCTCTCTTAGATCTGTTTTTAAAAAAATAGTATCATTTTTTTTTACATCTGCGGGGTCAAATGATTGAGTTTCATCAAATATAAATTTTGCATTTTTTCTAAAAGTGTCTCCTGATATATACGGCAAGCTGCTTGGTCTAAAAAGTTTAGGACTGATTGATGTTGTGTACCTTATAAACTTATCGGTAAGACTACTTCGTATTTGCTTGATACTAACCTCCTCATTCATATTATTAGAATTTATGAGATAAAATAAGAAAAATTAATTGTTACAACTAAATACATATTTATCAACATCTTTTGTGACACCTTCATTAGTTTTACTTATTTTTATTTTTTCAGCTGAGCATTTACCATCTAAAGGAATAATTCTTGCGACATTAAAGTAATTGTTATAATTTTCAATTTTTATATTGTAGCCTAATTCAATGGGATCAACTGAAGTGCAATTAATATTTACCCAGCATTGATCTCCTTTACTGGGGATAACCCAGTCAGTAGAAGTTTCACTATATTTACCTTCCATTGTTGCATCAAAAACAGCAATTTCATTTCCATTTAAGAAATTTTGATAGGAACTCATCCTTACGGTAAATATAAGTGAAAATAGCAATAACGAATATAAAGCAATTTGATTTCTATTCAATTTGACTTCTTTGACGTAAAAACTGAATAGCGAAACAATAAAAAGTGTGAGTCCAATACTATATCTTGGGATAGGTCCATAAAATACCAGATATAAGAGGTTGATAAGTACAAAAGTTATTTGCGTATATACTATTCTCTTACTTGGTTTTGTTTTTATAAAAAATAAATGTCTTATTATTAATAAAATTAATAATGAAAAAATAAAATTTTTAAAAATTGCAACGTAAAAGCTATCCTTAATAATCTCACTAAACCATTCATTAAAATTCTTATCGGGATCAGTCATATAGTTTATATAGCCTGTGCTCGCACTGCTAACACTCAGCTCAGCATATTTATTTAAGCTTTTTACAAACCAATCAAAATTATTAATACAGCTTGCTGAAAGTGGAAAAATCAAACATCCTGTAGAGAAATAATTTTTTAAAAACCAGAAAAAGCCAAAACTAAGAACCGGTATGTGAAGTTTTAATATTCGTGTTGCACTCAATGAATTAATTTTTATTAGTGTGATAATAAGAATTAGATAGATGAATAAAATAAATACACTACTTATTTTTATTTGAAAAGTAAAAAAAGTTAATAGTGATAATGCTATTAAATCAATTTCTTTTATATCTTTCTCTTTTAAAATTTTAAATATTAAAAAAGAAACAACACAAAAAAGAATCCCAATAGTAACGTCTTGTTTAGTTACCCCGTCCAGATATAAATAACCGTTTCTACCACCTTGAAAGCCAAAATTATCAAGAATTGAAAAAATTAGTAAAAAATATGAGAAGTAATGCAACTCTTTTATTTTTCCATATAACAAGTTATCCCATATAAGAATGATAAAGAAATGTACAAAAATTAGGTTCAAATAGTGCAATAGTATGAATGAGCTATCTATCCATAAAATTGAAGATATATATTCATATATTGAAGATATTCCTAAAGGCCAAAAAATATTAACTTTACCTATCACTAGTTCCGATTCCCTCAGCCAATTTTGTGATAATAGGTGATAGAAACCTGCATCATAATGAAATGAAATACTGTACGAACTTACAATTAGGACAGCTGGAATAAGAATGAAGTAATTAAAATTTTTTACGTTTAAAAGATTGTATATTTTATCTAATTCATAATCAAATAGATTAAATACTAGAAATAAAAATAGTGCTACTAATACTAAATCTGACTTTAAGGGAACAAAAAAATTTAATAAAACTAATAAGTTTCCAGTAAAAAGGAGACCGATTACTGGAAAAATAATGGAAGATTTGATGTACAGGAAATATTCAGGAAGTTTATTTTTTTTAAAATAAAGTTTTTGGATTAATAACAAAAATGATCTACCCATTAAATAGAAAAAAGCATAAAAAACTATATATTTAATAAGAAGGATTGTGAGCATTTGCATTTTAAGTATAGAAAGCTTTGTTTGTTTTTCTTTTTGAAGCAGTTGAATTATCTACTTTTACCAAGCTGTGCGGCCGCCGTCTATAGGAATTATAGCTCCATTAAGATAACTAGAAGAATCACTTAACATCCACACAATAGTTCCTTGGTATTCATCAATCTTAGCAAGGCGACCCATTGGTATTTTTTTAGATACCTTTTCTAGAAAATCTATTGGTTGATTGTTCGCAACACCTCCTGGACAAATTGCATTGCACCTGACATTTTTAGTAGCCCAGTAGGTTGCAAGATAACGTGTAAGTCCAATTATTCCTGTTTTTACTATTGAATAAGTTATTGGCTTAACTTTCTGCTTCTCTTCAGGTAGGCCATCCTCAAAATATAGAGTTTGATCGGGAGCAATTAATCCTAAATCTGAGGAAATATTTATAATTGACCCGCCTTCTGGATTTTTTGATATTTCATGCCCATAATATTTTGAACACAAAAAAGATCCTTTAAGCCCAACATCTATGTCGGTATTCCAATTATCTAGGGAGAAATTTTCTAGCCTTGAAAAATTATCACCTGTAGTATCTTCAATTTTAGGGTTATTTGCTGCATTATTGATTAACCCATCTATTCTGCCATATGTTTTTATAACTTCTACAACATTCTTTTTGATTTCATTTTCATCTGTAATGTCAACAACATAACCTGTAGAATTTACATTGTATGCGTTATTCAATTCTTCAGTAAAATCTTTTATTTCATTCTCTAATAAATCCAGAATAATTGGGGTTCCTCCAAAAGCAGCAATAGCCTCACTGTACCTTTTCCCTAGGAGGCCAATTCCACCCGTAACAATTATAATTTTTCCATCTAATCTAAACATATTTTCTAAATTCATAGTAAACCTGAAGTCTGCCCCCCATCAACTACTAAAGTTGTACCTGTAATAAATTTTGCTCTTTCAGAGCAGAGAAAAGCTACAGCATTTGCAATGTCTTCTGGTTTCCCAAAGCTTTTCATCGGCACTTTTTCATGGATCATTTCATTAACCTTTTCTCCATTTTCTTGAAGCTTTTTGTCCCAAGATCCACCTTCAAAATAAATATTTCCTGGAGCTATAACATTTACTCTAACTGAGGGAGCTAATTTTTTAGATAAATTTTTAGCTAATGAAATTACTGCAGATTTTGCAGTCGAATAATCTGTGGGTGCTCCAATAGATTCCACTCCGGCTATTGAGGATACAAATAAAAGTACACCGTTTGATTTTTCAAGCATAGGTATGAAAATTCTTGCTGTTTGAAGTGCTGATTCAAAATTATTTCCCCAGGTTTCTTTCCATTTTTTATCATCCGGAAGGCTATCAGATGTACTATCTCCACTACCGACATTGACAACCACTATGTCTAATCCATTCCATTTTTCCTTAATTAAGTTTTTTAAACTGTTTAGTTCTTCAGACTCTACACAATTACATTGTTCGGCAATTATATTTTCTTCACCGTATTGATTTTGGAGATTTTTTTTAGTTTCTAATAAATCTTCCAAGCCTCTAGAAATAATACATACTTGGGCCTGTTCCTCAAGAAAAGTTGTTGCAATAGCTAAGCCAATACCTTTTGAGGCACCAGTTACCAATACTCTTTTGTTATTTAATTCAAGTTTCATATAATTTTCTTTCCTATTGCAACCAACATCAATTCTCTTGACCATCTTAAAAACTTATTTTTTGTTCTCACAGGTATAAACGGGGTTATTAATGCACAAAAATAATTTAATAATGGATATTTCCAAACTATTGGTAATTGTCTAAATTTAAAAACGTTAACTTCTTTAAATCCAAATATTTCATAAGCATCTTCTAAGGCAACCTTAGTAAAAGGTGTTCGATGAGTCATATCATCAAAAAATATTTTATAGTTTGCTTGCCAGTCAGGAGTGAGTGTTAAGAAAATACCGTTAGGCTTAAGAACTCTATAAGCTTCCTCTAAAAACTTTTCTGGTGATAATAAGTGTTCTATGAAAGATTTACTGTAAATAATATCAAAAGTATTATCAGGAAAGGGAAGTTTTTCATTTTCAACATCACATATTTTAATATCGAGTCCATTTTCAAAATTTGCAGCTTCCGGAGAGATGTCAATACCATAAACATCTAAACCTAGTTCTTTGAAGTTAAGTAAGAATTCACCCCTCCCTGAACCCGGTTCTAGCATCTGCATTCCTTTTTTAAGATTGCATATTTGAAAAAGGTAAGAACAGAGTTGTTTAGGATACTCTCCATAAGGATGTGATTCTTCATCATAAACAACTGATAAATAATTATCAGACATTTTCCAAAATTTCTACTATTTCCATTAAAACACCTTCCACATCATGACAGTAAGCGACTCGAAGCTTTTTATTTGATGTTAAAGCTGGGGCATTTACTACTGAACCGCCCATTTCTTTAATCAACCCACAAGTTTTTTCAATATCTCTGACAGTAAATGCAATATGTGAACATCCTAACTGGTTAGAATTTTGGTTGATGATAGCTTTTTCTTCAGGATGAGAATGATATTTCAGTAACTCTATAGTAAATCCATCTGGACTTTTTAGCTTAACCCATTCAAGTTCAGTATTATCTAAACCAGTTACTTGATCTATAAAATCTCCTTTTTCCAAGTCGCTTATATTATCAACAAAACCTAAAGCACGGTAGAAGTCACCAGTTTTTTTTAAATCTCTTACAACTATTCCAGTGTGTCTTACTCCCAATATCATATAGATTCACCTATACATTCATCTAAAACACGCAAGCCTTCAATAAGAGCTTCTTCAGAAATACTAAGTGGAGGTGCTAATTTGATTGACTCTCTACCTGTATGAACAACTAGAAGTCCTTTTTGAAAAGCTTTTTCACTAATTTTATCACACAGATCACTGAGTGGCTCATTTTCATTGTTCATAAATATAAGTGCTGCTAGTAAACCTTTTCCTTGAGTGTATTTTAAGTGATCAGGATATTTTTTTAAAAGTTTTTTTAACTCAGAATGAAAAATCTTTCCAAGTATTTCTGAATTGTCAATTAAACCGTCATTAAGAAGTGCATCTAAATTTTGCATTCCTGCAACAGAAACAAGAGGATTTGCTGAATGAGTAGAACTCATTGATCCAATATCTGGAAGATCCATTATTTCCTGAGAACCTAAAACTATCGCTAAAGGCAAGCCAGAGCTTGCACCTTTTCCACAACATAAAATATCTGGCTCCACTCCATAGTGTTGATAGCCAAATAACTTTCCTGTTCTCCCAAATCCAGATTGCATTTCATCGAAGGCAATCATGATATTATTTTCTTTTGCGAATTTCTCTAATTCTTTTACAAATTCTTCTTGATAGAAAACTGCACCCCAACCTTGAAAAGTTTCAATCATAAAACCACATAAATCTTTTTTTGGGTCAAGCTCTTTTTCTTGAATTAACTTTTCAATCTCTAATGTAAAAAATTCTCTAGGGTTGTCTGTCTCCCACGGGTAAGGAAAGTTTATATGATGAATATTTGGATCTTCATGCCCAATCCAATTTTTTTGTTCTATGTTTCCAGACATCATTTGAGCTCCCATAGTTCTTCCATGCCAGTTGCCATTAATAGAAATGACACCACCTTTGCGTTTACCAATCTTTTTAGCATTTAAACGCATTAATTTCAAAGCTGCTTCAGTAGCTTCCGTCCCAGCTGAAAGTAAAAAGGCTTTTTCAAATTGTTTAGGTGTATTTTCAATTAAAAAATCTAAGTATTCGATTCTTTCTTTTGAGGCATATGTGTATGTATGTAGGAGAGGTTTATTTAATACTTTTTTTAATGATTCTATAATTTTTTTGTTACCGTGACCAGAATTTGCAACAAAAATAGTACTAGTAAAATCAAGCCATACGTTTCCCCAAGCATCGTAAACTTGGAAATCTTCAGCTCTATCCCAAACGACTGGAATTTGTCCGTGCATCGCCCTTGATTCAATTGAATACATTTTTTTTAATAAAGGAATGCTCTCTGGAACAGGTAGATCTGTTTTTATGGTTCTATATTTTGTAGATATTTTATCAACAGAAATAGGTTTGTGAGAGAAGCCTTTACCAGCCATAATGGTTACCTTTTTACTTTGTTTAAATTTTCTAAAAGAATT
>MDSV01139149.1_pt1 | contig 11594 bp, 9 predicted proteins | sample 810851 | NCBI WGS metagenome assembly MDSV01 (sample SAMN05326640, study PRJNA326480) | marine metagenome | isolation source: seawater | place: Atlantic Ocean: North East | collected 2012 | reverse complement strand
CATCAATTTCATTATCAAAATGTCCAATATTACAAACAATTGTTTTGTCTTTCATTAATTGGAAGTGCTTTCCTTTAATTATGTCTTTATTTCCGGTTGCTGTAACTACAATATCAGCTTCTTCAACTGCATTTTCCATTTTTTTAACTTCAAATCCATCCATTGCTGCTTGTAGTGCACAAATAGGATCAATTTCAGTAATAATCACTCTTGCACCAGCTCCTTGGAGGGATGCTGCAGAACCTTTCCCTACATCACCATATCCAGCAACTACTGCTACTTTTCCAGCAATCATAACATCTGTAGATCTTCTTATAGCATCTACTAAAGACTCTTTACAACCATACTTATTATCAAACTTGGATTTAGTAACAGAATCATTGATATTTATTGCAGGCATGGGAAGTGTTCCATTTTTCATTCTTTCATATAATCTATGTACGCCAGTGGTTGTTTCTTCTGACAAACCTTTAATATCTTTTATGAGTTCTGGATAATTATCTAAAACCATATTCGTTAAATCTCCGCCATCATCTAAAATCATATTTAAAGGTTTATTTCCTTCAAATGCAAATAAAGTTTGTTCAATACACCAATCAAATTCTTGGTCGTTCATGCCTTTCCAAGCAAAAACGGGAATACCTTCGCTTGCAATTGCTGCAGCTGCATGATCTTGTGTTGAAAATATATTACAGGAAGACCAGCTTACTTCAGCTCCTAAAGCTCTGAGTGTTTCAATTAAAACAGCAGTTTGGATGGTCATGTGAAGACATCCTGCAATTCTAGCTCCCTTAAGTGGGTTTTGACCCTTGTATTCTTCTCTTAAAGTCATCAAACCAGGCATTTCTGCTTCAGCAAGTTTAATCTCTTTTCTTCCCCAGTCGGATAAGCTTATATCTTTTACTTTGTAAGTTAGAGTGTCTTTCATTTTAGTAATTTTGGAGCAAATGTAGTTTTAATACATAAATAAAAAAAAAAGAAATTATTTTGTTTAATAGTAATTAGAAAAAACTTGTAAATCCTAAATGAATTTTTCCAGTTCTAAGTAGAAACGTATTTTCCACTTTTCTACCCAGGCCATAAATTAAAGTTAGAACCCCACTTGAAGTGGCAATATTAGCTCCCAATCCGAAGCTTTGATAATTCTGGAGAACTTTTAAAAACTGTGTTTTAGATTCAGTCCAAGCAAAATCTGAAAATATAAAAAGGTTGGAGTTTTCTTCAAATAAATACCTCCACTCTAAATTAGATATTACAAAAGAACTTACCCATATAGATTCTTCATCAAATCCTCTTATTGTTTTATAACCTCCAATTCTTGAAAATTCATTTTCAAATAATATTTCATTTTGAATCGTTGACCCTGAAAGACCAATTTTGAAAGTAGATCTTTTTTTAAATTTAAAATAGTTATTAATTTTTAAATTCATTTTGAAATTGGGAGTTTTAAAAACCTGATTATTAATAGAATCATTATTGTAGGTTTCTTTCCAACCATATGCTAAATCACTTTTTATAGAAATTCCTTTAGACGGATTATTTAAGGAATTAAGTAATGAATAATTAAGGGTAAATCCAAAACTATTTGTCGATGTTGAATTGTAGTTATTTTCTAAAAGGTTAGTGGAATTATTATGGGAAAGTAAAACTCCAGTAGAAAAGTGATTTTGAATTAAGTAATTAAATATGGTTTTACCCTCAAAATTAAAAAATGAACTGTCTTTTTTTATCATATTTACTAAACCATTTATTTCAAAATTTGAATTAAATAAAAATGGAAAGCGTACCTCGGTTATCAAGTTTTGAGATGCATTAAACATTCTTCTCCAATCAATTTTTAACTGTTCTCCATATTTTAAAGAATTTAGAAAATTTAAAGACACATTTCCCGTAAATTGAATGTTGCCATTTTCAGACGGTTGGATACCGATTAATCCATTTACACTATTTTTTGAAATGGGTTTTGCATATATATAAATCGAAGCTTGATCTTCTGTAAATTCGTAAGCTGACGACTTTATTTCCTTTACATAGCCAGAATTCTTTAGATTACCACTTATTTCTTTAATTAGGCTAAGGTTAAATGGGTCTCCTTTTTTTATTTTAGTAATATTGGAAATTAAATTCCATTCTTTTGCACTTATTTCTGGTATAATCAAACTATCAATTTTTACGAATGGACCATTTTTTAAATGACATTCAATTTGAATTTCAGATTGATCAATTTTGGAATTTTCAAATTCAATTTTTGCAAACGGAAATCCATTATTATTCATTTGAGTAATCCATTGAGTAATTTTATAATTGAAATCAATGGCATTAAAAAATTTATTTTTCATATTGAAATTTTCATAAAGTTCAATATCAAGTTCTTTGGGAAAAACCATATTTATTTCATTGTTTACTATTTGTTTTCCTCTGTTAAGGTATAAATTCAATACTTTATTTGAAATATTACTTGAGTCTAAAAACGTGGTTAGATATCCTTCCTCAATGGAAGAAGTTACCAAATCATTGATTATTTTTTTTGGATTATTACTATTGGTATTCACATTATTCACCAACTTATTTTGGTCGTAAATCTTAATACTATTAATTTTTTGACTCTTAATTTCTATACTCCAGATTAATATGAAAATAATTGCTATTGAAACTTTAAAATTCACCAAATAATTCTTTTGATATGATTTTTTTGCAAATAATTGTTAGCAATAGAAAAGTGTTTACATCCCTTAAATCCTCTGTAAACTGAAAGTGGAGAAGGGTGGGAGGTAGTAAGAATTAAATGATGGTTAGGATCAATAAAAACTTTTTTTTTCTGGGCATTTTTTCCCCATAAAAAGAAGACTATATTTTTTTTATGATTGGAAATTCCTTTTAAAACTTTGTTTGTGAACTGGTCCCATCCAATTTTTTTATGAGAATTCGCTAGATTTTGATTGACTGTCAGAGCACTGTTAAGCAACAATATCCCCTGACTGGCCCAAAACTCTAAATTTTTAGTGGCTTTTGAAATTTCTTTCGTGTCTGAAAAAATCTCCATAAATATATTTTTTAAAGAAGGAGGAGTTTTAAATTCTTTTTCAACTGCAAAAGAAAGTCCATTAGCTTGATTGACTCCATGATAGGGGTCTTGGCCTAAAATCACCATTTTTAAATTTTTGAAATTAGTTTTTTCAAACGCTCGAAAAATTTTTTCAGGTGAGGGTTGTATTTTTTTTTTTTTGATAGCTTACATTAATTTCTTTGATTATTTCATCAAAATATTTTTTGTTAACTTCCTTTTCTACAATAAATTTCCAGTCTGAAGGAATATTTTTTAATAAAAAACTTCTGTTTATCATAATTAAATCAAATAAAAACTTCTTGAATTTATTGTTCGTATTCTAATTTTAATAATTTTGTTTAAAGTAAACATTAATCACAATGAAAAAATTATTTCCTTTCTTATTTACACTTATAGCTATTTCTTCTCTTAACTCTTGTTTTTTATTTAGACCTGTTCAGAAAACATGCCCTGCTTACAGTGAAAATTTGGAGGAAAAGTCTTCTGAAACTATTCATTTAATCCAGGAAGATCAAATGGTGGATACTGACTCTTAATATCTATTTCAAACTTTCTCTTAAACACTTCCTATTTTAATTCAAAATAGTTAATTTTGTTTTAGTGAATATTTTTTGCAAATCTTTAATTTTAGTAACTACTCAATTAACGTTAATCTCCAACATTTATTGTCAAATTCCTCTTGAGCAAAAGATGATGGCAAGAATTGTGAAAGAAGTATGGGTTGGTGGTATTTTGCACACCAATGGTTTAGGTCTTAATTACAGTGCAGCCAAATTCAAAACTTACAAGAAAAAGTCTTTAATAAATGTTGATTTAGTCAATGTCAAACACGATAAAGAGTATAAGATATTTGGTTCTTTCGATGAAAATGCCAAAAAGTTTGTTTATGGAAAATTAAATTCACTGTATAGTTTAAGAGTAGGAATTGGAAATCGTTTGGTTCTAATAGAAAAACTAAGAGATAACGGACTTCAAGTGGCATTAAATTACTCCGTAGGACCTTCAATAGGTTTAATTAAACCGGTTTTTTTGGAAGTTTTTAAATACGATGTTTCCGGACAAATTGCAGGTATTTCATTGGAGCGTTATGATCCTGAATTGCATAATTTTTTCAATATTTATGGAAGAGGACCCTGGTCTGCTGGGATTATGTCAACTAAATTAAATCCAGGAGCTTTTTTAAAATTTGGTCTAGAATTTGAATTTTCAACTACTCGAGAAATTATCAATTCTTTAGAAGTCGGTTTTTCTGCAGATGCTTACTTAAATTCAATAAAATTAATGGTCAATAACCCTCAGAGAAGGTTTTATCCTTCACTATACATTAGTTGTTCTATAGGAAATAAGTTTTATTAATGAGTGATACAACAATTTTAAAAACTAAAAAACCGAACTGGTTAAAGGTAAAATTGCCAACAGGCGAGGATTATAAAAAAGTAAGAAATTTAGTAAGTGAACATAAATTGCATACTATATGTGAAAGTGGAAATTGTCCCAATATGGGAGAATGTTGGGGTGCTGGAACTGCAACTTTTATGATTTTAGGTAATGTTTGTACAAGGTCTTGTGGTTTTTGTGCTGTAGCAACTGGAAAACCTGATGAAGTAGATGTTTTTGAGCCAGCAAGGGTAGCAAAATCAGTTAAATTAATGAATGTAAAGCATGCTGTAATTACTTCTGTTGATAGAGACGATCTATTGGATGGAGGGTCTAATATTTGGGTAAGTACAGTTAAAGCTATCAGAAGGCAATCTCCAAATACAACTCTAGAGACTTTAATTCCTGATTTTGCAGGAAAATGGGAAAATCTTCAAAATGTAATTGATGTTGCACCAGAAATTGTGTCTCACAATATAGAAACAGTTAGAAGATTAACTAAAACTATCAGAGTACAAGCCAAGTATAATAGAAGTTTAGAGTTATTACTTAGATTGAAACAAGGTGGAATGAAAACTAAATCTGGATTGATGTTGGGTCTTGGAGAGACACATGAGGAAGTAATTGAAACATTGGAAGATTTAAGATCGGTAAAAGTAGATATTGTTACTTTAGGTCAATATTTACAACCAACCCCAAAACATGCTCCTGTAGTAGAATTCATTAAACCAGAAAAATTTGATTTTTATAAAAATTTTGGACTTAAGTTAGGATTTAAATATGTCGAAAGTGGTCCTCTTGTGAGATCAAGTTATCATGCTGAAAAACATTTAATCAATTAAAACTAACTATTAAATCTAAAATTTAGTTGTTTTCAATTTAAATTTTGGAATAAATAACCAACTTTTTTCATATATATTACGTTTACTTTTATAGATTTCATAATTAAGTATTTTTTGTTGAACTATTTTTTAAAATTTATAGTTTAACATTTTATATAATTATTTAATTATTCGTATTTTCGAATCAATAAATTAAAAAAATGAAAAAATTCTTTACAATTCCACTAGGTTTAGTTTTAGGACTGTTTGCATACTTAAGCCTACCAAATAATTCTTCTACAAGACAATATAATTATAAAAATATTCAAAAAGCTAAAAATATTGCGAGTGCAAATGATGCTATTGAGTACAATAAATCTTTATATAAAGATGTGGTAACTAACCAAGTTGAAACAAGAAAGTTAGCAGCAGCAAGGGATGAAGTTATTCAGAGAATGATGATTAAATCAACTAACCTTTCTTTTATTGAGGAGGGTCCTGATAATGTTGGTGGAAGAACCAGAGCTATTGCGATGCATCCAGATGATTCAGACGTAATGTATGCGGGTTCTGTCTCTGGTGGTTTATTCAAAACTGTAAATGGGGGGTCTACATGGACTAGAGTTCAAGAGTTTGACAATGCTATGGAAAATAGTGCAACAGGAACTGGATCACTAGGAATTTCTTCTTTGGCTTTTTCTGGAAGTAATAATTTATATATTTCTACAGGTTGTTCAAGGTTTGAAGGTGGTGTAATTGACGGAGATGGTTTATGGGTAAGCAAAAATATAAATAACAATGTTCCAACATTTACACAGGTCATTGGAACTAACAATAAAGAAATTTATAAAGTAGTGTCTGACAATTCTGGTAAAATTTACTATGTAGGTTCAGGTATTGGACTCAATACAATGGCTTTGAATGCAAATCCGACTGGCGAGTCAGTCACCGGAATTGCTACCAATGCAACAATTGGAGATGTTAAGGTTTCAAATGATGGGAATGTAATTGTTTTAGGTATAGATCAAGGTGGAATAAGAACATGGATTAGTACTGACGCAGGAAATTCTTGGACAGATTTACACTCAAATGGAGAGTTAGAAGGTTTTGGAATGATAAGAGGGGAATATGCCATTTCAGATAGCACAAATTCTGATGGTAATTATACATTATATGCTCTTTTTGCAAATTCTGCTGGTCAATTAGGCGGTGTCTACAGATCAAATAATAATGGATTAACTTGGGGACAAATAGCTCCACAATCTACAGGTAACTTTAGCCCCTTAAGTACATCTAGAAGTAATCAAGGAAACTATAATTTAGTTGTTACATCAACTGCTGATGGTGAGGAATGTATCATCGGAGGTATTGATTTATGGTCTTGGATTCATACTCCAAATTCTGACTTAACAAATGGACAATGGTATTCAATTTCCGCATGGTGGGCAAATCCTTCATTGCCATTTTACATACATGCTGATAACCATAGATTATTCTGGAAAAACAATAATCAATTAATGGTTGGAAATGATGGTGGAGTACAAACAAGATTTGGATCTTCCGGACCTAATCAATACACGGCGGTAATCAATAAAGGATATAATGTTACCCAATTTTATTCTATGGGTTTTGGTGGTAATGGTTCAGTTATTGGTGGCGCCCAAGATAACGGAACCCAGCTAAAAGATAACTCTCAGCCATGGTCCAAAGAATTTGCTGAAGTCTCTGGTGGCGATGGTTTTGAATGTGAAATATCTTATCTTAATAGCGATGCAATAATTACCACAGTCTACAATGGATCAATTTCTAGATCTAGTGACAAAGGAACTACCAGCCAATCTGTACCAGCGCCCTGTACAGGAACAGTTGGTTTAGATTGTGGACCATTCTACAATGCAATAGCCTTGATGGAAAATCCGGAAGATTTAAATACTGAAGATTCTGTCGTATATATCCCAAGTCAAGATATGGTTGCTGGAGATACTGTTACATATTACAGTAATTCTTTTGGAATACCATTAAAGCATGTATTAACTCAGAATTTAAATGTATATGATACAATGAATATTGTTGGCTCAGATACTTTTATTACTGTTACAGGTGCTGATACACTTACTTTACCAGATTATGTTCAATCTTATTTTATTACTCAAAATGATGCTTCAGTTTACATTACTAGAGATATGATGAGATTTACAACTAACCCAGAGTGGTGGAGATTATTTAATTATTCAAGTAGTATTAAAAGTTTCGAGATTTCTCACGATATGAATTATGCATGGTGTGGAAATTATGGAAGTCTAATTAGAGTTTCAGGTTTAGCTGATGCTTATTCTAAACAAGCAGCAGATTTAGCTTACAGACCCTCCGCTTCGGATACATTAATAGAAATTTCTACAGGTAATATAGTAACAGGTTCCTTGGTAAACCAAATTAACTTTGCTGCTGACGGTGATCTATACTCTTATCAAAACGGATCTCCCATTAAATATACAGTGCACTACGAAACCGTTTATAATGTCTCTGGAAGAATTGAAGATATTTCAGTAGATCCTGCAAACCCAGATAACGTTTGTATAGTGACTGGAGGTACTTCTTCTAATCATGTCTTTTACTCTTCTAATGCAACATCAGACAACCCTACATTTACTTCCATTGACGGAGATTTACCAGATATGCCAGTATTTGGTTGTATTATTGAAAGAGATCCTGCAACTGATATAATTGTTATTGGAACTGCCTATGGTGTATTCAGCACTGATAATATTAATGGTAATAGTACAAATTGGGTTGCAAATAATGCTGAAATTGGTGCTATTCCAGTTTATGATATTTGTCAGCAGTGGAGAGATTGGGAAGATGGAATCGAAGGTGGCTACAGAAGAGTTACCAATCCTGGTGCTATTTATGCTTGTACTTATGGAAGAGGAATTTGGAGAGCAGACAACTTGCTGTCTACTCAAGAGCCCATCGAGTCTATCAATGTAATTAATAACTTATCTTCTTCTAAAATTTATCCTAATCCAGTTATTGATAATGCAAAATTATCATTTGATTTAAATTCAAATGAATTAGTTAATATTTCTATTTATAATTTGAATGGTGAATTAGTTAAAGTTCTATACAACAATGTTATGATGACATCTGGAAACAATAATGTTTCTTTAAACTCATCCGAATTATCAATGGGAACTTATTTAGTTGTCGTGAAATCAGGTGATGATAAAGAAGTTGTTAAATTTGTCAAATATTAATAAATAATTACTTATAATTAATTTTTTAAAGACCTTGAATAACTCAAGGTCTTTTTTATAAAATAACAAAACACAAAAAAAATGAGTAAAGTTAAAGTGGGTATTAATGGATTCGGAAGAATAGGAAGAATGGTTTTTCGATCTTGTCTTGAAAGAGACAATGTGGAGGTGGTTGCAATAAATGATTTGTTAAATGCCCAACATTTAGCTTATTTATTAAAATATGATTCCGTTCACGGAACTTGCCAAGCAAATATATCTGTCAAAAATGACCAGTTATATGTTAATGGTAACCATATAAGAATAACGTCTGAAAAAGATCCAAAAGAGCTCAAATGGAATGAAGTAAACGTTGATATAGCCTTTGAGTGTACTGGAATTTTTACTACTATGGAATTAGCCCAACTTCATATTAAAGGAGGAGCTAAAAAAGTAGCTATTTCTGCACCCTCCAAAGATGTTCCTATGTTTGTAATGGGTGTAAATCACAATGAGGTAAAATCTTCGGATTTAATAGTTTCCAACGCCTCTTGTACCACTAACTGTCTAGCACCTTTAGCAAAGGTACTAAATGATTCCTACGGAATAGAAGAAGCTTTAATGACAACGGTTCATGCAGCAACAGCTACTCAATTTACTGTTGACGGACCTTCAAAAAAAGATTTTAGAGGTGGTAGAAGTACTTTAGTAAATATTATACCTGCATCAACAGGTGCTGCCAAAGCTGTAACTAAGGTTATTCCTAGTTTGGTAGGTAAAATAACTGGAATGGCTTTCAGAGTCCCTACTGCAAATGTTTCGGTAGTTGATTTAACAGTGAAATTAGGAACTAAAACCTCTTATGATCATGTAATGAGCACATTAAAAAGCGCTTCTGAAAACGAACTTAAAGGTATTTTAGGTTTTACCGAAGAATTGGTAGTTTCTCAAGATTTTATGGGAGATACTAGAACATCAATTGTTGATTCAAAAGGAGGAATACAATTGAATGAAAGTTTCTTTAAGTTGATTTCCTGGTACGATAATGAAGCTGGCTACTCCAATAAATTAATAGACCTAGCAATTCATATCAACAGTTTATAAAACTTCAAATTTTTTCAGTTTTAATTGACCTTTTTCTAAAACTGCGTAGGTATTATGACTTATCCAGTCACCTAGATTGATGTACCTGCTTTTATCTCCAATTTTATGTTCTATAGGAAGATGTCTATGTCCAAAAATAAAAAAGTCAATTTCACTATTAATTTCAAGTTGCTCTTTACTATATTGGATTAGCCACTCTTTTTGCTCTCCAAGAAATGAAGGACTACCTTTTTTTTCATTCTCTTTACTTTTTTGTGACCAGTAACGAGCAATAGAAAAACTAAAATTGGGATGCAATCTTGCAAATAGCCATTGACAGGCTTTATTTATGAAAATTCTTTTAATAAATTTATATTTTAAATCACCTGGTCCTAATCCATCTCCATGACCAATCAATATTTTTTTTCCTTTCAGTTCAGTTGTAATTGGACCTCTATGAATACTAACACCAATTTCTTTTTCTAAATAATCAAACATCCATAAATCGTGATTACCAGTGAAAAAATGAATCTTTATTCCTTGATCTACTAATTGAGCAATTTTTCCTAAAAAACGAACATTACCTTTGGGAACTGAAAAATTATGTTCAAACCAAAAGTCAAAGATATCTCCAACCAAAAAAATTTCTTCTGCATCTTTTTCAATAAATGATAGCCATTGAACAATGTTATGCTCTCTATTCTTTTCTTCTTTTGAAGAATAACCACCTAAATGAAAATCTGAGGCAAAATATATTTTAGAACGTGTTTTTATGGTCTTATTGTTTTTTTAAGTTCAAATGGGTTGATATTATTTAAGTTAAATATAAAACTTACTCTTTGAAGTACTTTTAATTCTTCAATGGATGTTCCAATATTTTCTGAAAATAATACTGGCAAATAAATTCCTATAATTTCATCATTTATATTAATCTTAGTAAATATTCCAGCATTGTATTCAAAATATACTTTATTTAGTTGCTGATTGGAAGGAAATAAACCCAAATCTGCAAAAATACCAACAGGTAACTTTGGGATATCGATTTTAAAATTATTAGATATTAACCACTTATTACTTCTTAAAGTGGTTTCCATAACCTTAAACCCACCATAAGAATTATCATTTTGCCTAGAAAATAAATATTCTTGATTTGAAGAATTTCTCCCTAAATAGGTGTTGTCGTATAAATAATCTGTTCGACCATTCTTTCCACTCAGATAAAATGAATACTGTTTGGAAATGTTTTGGTTAAAATGGTAGCCAGCAAAAAATCTCCATCTAATTTTATCCGAACTTTTATTGTAGGATTTTTCTATTTTCGAAGTTAATTGTAAACAATTCACTAGGTTGGTATTTTCATTAATCCCATATATATAGTTTAATTTTAGTTCTTTAGGTTTAAGAATTTGTCTACTTTTCAAATTGTATTCGATTTCTCCATAATAGGCTGTTTTTCTTCTTGATTCTAGTGGTAAAATAAATATTCCATCTGGCCCAAAGTCATCTACTCTTATAGTTCTAAGTTTAATATTTTGAAATGGTGAGCTTCTTAAGTTTTTAGATTTTATTCTTAAATCTGTAAATATCTCTTGCTTGATCCACCTTTGTTCTTTGTCTAGATCATCGTGCTCGTTATGATAACTTCTAATTTTATAGCCTAATTCAATTCTTGGGAAAAGTCCATTGGTATTGATATTGGTTTGAATTTTTCCAGATCCCACTAATTTTTTTGGGCCAAAACCGTAAAGAGGATTTATCAACCATTCTACTTTTTTATCGTTTATGCTAGAATTATAAAGTGCTAGTCCAACCATTGTTTTGTCGTAAATATTTCCTGCTATAACAGGTGAATAATAAATAAGGTTTTCTTTATTATTATTTATACTTATAGGTAGAAATTTGAATTTTATTGGTTTGTAAAATTTAAATATTCCGCTTGCTCTTGCTATATGATTCTTGTAATTATAATCTGTCGTTATCACATTATAATCCATAGCAATTCTTGAAGGTTTT
>MDSV01039423.1_pt1 | contig 11595 bp, 10 predicted proteins | sample 810851 | NCBI WGS metagenome assembly MDSV01 (sample SAMN05326640, study PRJNA326480) | marine metagenome | isolation source: seawater | place: Atlantic Ocean: North East | collected 2012 | reverse complement strand
TTTTCATTTAGGTACTTTGATTTAAAAATATTGTAAGCCATATTATAATTACATATACCACACTTAGTTACTGGAGAGAAATTTTTCTAAATTCAATAATCTTTCTTTTGTTCCAACATCAGTCCACATACCTCTGTGAAGCTCACCAGATAGCTTTCCCTGACTTGCCTTTTCAAGTAAAATTGGTTCCAGTGGAAAGATTTTATCCTTCATATCTCGAAATAAATTTGGTGAAATGACACTCATACCACTATAAGTGTAAGAAGCTTTTTTTTGTATACTGCATTCAACTAGACCATTATTTAAGTCAAAATCTCCGTTTGGGTGATGCGTCGGATTAGGTGTCAAAATTAAATGGCCAAGCATTGACGGACTTAAGACAAATTTATTTGATATCTTAAAATCACTAAATACATCTGCATTAATTAGCCAGAAAGGTTCTTTACCTAAAAATGGTAAAGCGTTTAAAATGCCTCCACCTGTACCTAGCATTTCTTTCTCATATGAATAATTAATTTTTAAATTCCAGTTACTGCCATCTTTTAATAAGTTTTCAATTTGCTCTCCAAGCCAATGTAGGTTTATCACAACTTCATCTACACCCGCTCCTTTTAGTTTATCTAAAATATACTCTATTAGAGTTTTATTCTTAACAACAGTCAGTGGTTTAGGACATTTTTCTGTAAGCACACCCATTCTACGTCCTCGACCAGCAGCTAGTATCATTGCTTTCATAATTTTAATTCATTGATGAGAATATTACTTAACTTTTTTTCAATTTTTTCAAAATTATTTACATTCATATAGTCATAGTAAATTCTTAATACTGGATCCCACATAGATTTTCTTATAACTAACTTTTCGTTCTGAAGCTTTAAACTACTTTTTATTTCATTGCATATTTTATTAGGATCTAAAATATCATGTTCCTTAATCTCTATATCTCTTTTTACTCTTTTATAGTGAATTAATTTATTAAGCTCATTTTCAAAATTTTCAGAATATTTTACTATTGCTTCTAAGAAATAAAAAAATGTACATAGTCCATCCATAGAATTATTTAGCAATGGAAAATAAAAATGACCTGAAGGTTCAAAGCCAAAATATGCATCAATTTCTTTTACCTTGTTGATTACATGTCTATCCCCAACACTTGTCTCTACAACTGAACCATTAGTATTCTCTATATTATTGATCAAGCCTAAATTACAAATTTCAGTTGAAACAATTGTCATATTTTCATCATGTTTTTGTGCTAAAGATTGAGAAAATAAAAATGCAATTTTTTCTGTTTCAATAATTCCATATTTTCCACTTACAAATATGGCTCTATCCCCATCTCCATCGAAGGCAACGCCAAACTGACAATCATTTTTTTTTGTGATTTTTAAAAGGTAATCAGGTTCTAATGCTCCACAATTAAGATTGATATTGCCTCCATTGGGTTCATTATTAATTATTATAAATCTCTTATCGTTTTGAAAAAATTTTGTAATTAAAAAACTAAATGCGCCATTACTACAGTCAATTAATATTTTATCTTTTAAGTTTTTAAATAAAAAATATTTACTAATTTCTTTGAAGTATTTTTCATTGCAGTTTTTTAAAATATTTTTTTTTCCTTTACTCATGATTTTTGGAAATGATAAATCATTATGATTTATTTTAAATTCAATACCTTTTTCAATTTCTTCCTCTAATTTTAACCCCGTATCATTAAGTAATTTAATACCATTATCAGTATGTGGGTTATGAGAGGCAGTAATCATAATACCCATCGAGAATTTTCCTTTTTCAAGTATTTTAGATAATCCAGGGGTTGGTAAAACTTCTGCAGTTGATACACTGATTCCACAATTAATCAGCGTTTCTAATATAATTTTTTCAATTTCTATTCCGCTTTGTCTGGTGTCTCTGGCTATCAAAACGGGATTTTTAAGTTCTAAATTATTTATAGTTTTTGAAAGCGCTAAGCTAAATCTTGTTAAGAACTCAGGCGTCATAAATTTAGAACCGTATTCACATCTAAACCCATCACTTCCAAATATTTTCAACGAACACCTCCTTAGAGTTTTCTAATAATGCAATTCTTTCATCAATATTGTAATTTTCTTTTCTTAAAAATTCATCTATATGAAACAGAATTTTGTCAAGAAGGATTGAACTTATTGGAAATGAGTATACTTCATTAATTTTAGGTATAAAGATGATTGGCAATTTTTTTTCTACTTTTTTACCATCTAAATTTTTTATGCTGAGATATTGATTGTTAAATCTTTGATCATCCTCATTTGTTATAACAATTGGAAAATTACTATGAGAGATTATTTTTTCTATTTCAGAGAATGCATCATCTTGATAACCTTTTCTATGAATATTTAATATAAAGATAAACAGGGAGCTTTCAGCTGATATATCAATATGTTTGTGATTTTCTAAAACATCAACAGCGCATGCTCTTCTTAAATGATGCATTAATCTTTTTGCAGAATACTTAGCTATATTATAATTAATTCCACTTCCTACACATTTCCAATTTGTACTACTCATTAAAAAAGGAATGGAATAATTAATCTGACTACTTATACTTTCTGATGAGATAATGGTTTTCATACATTCAATCATTTTTACTAAATTAAGACTAATATCGTTATATGTTTTTTTAATCATACTTTCCTCGAGTCTTAATAAATTTTTTTTCTGATCCGAAAATATTTTGAAAAAGTAAACCCCAATAAAAGTACTCCAAATCCCTCTGAGATCATATTCTAATGAAGTATTAGTTAAAAATTTCATAATTTCTGAACTTTCCAAATTAGTTAGCCAATCTTTAAATGAAAATATGATGTATTGTGAATTATTTAGGCCGTGAATAACTTCAGAATAAAAACTGCATTCATTATCAGAAATAATTAACCACTTAATATTACTATATTTATTCTTTTTGGATAAGTCGTATGGTCTTGCAATTCTTATATTTAGACTCACATTAAATTTTAATAATAACTCATTAATAAAATTAATTAAATTGTATGCTAAAGCCTCATTATTGTCTTGAACATAAACTAGTATTTCTCGGCTATCGTTATTTATGAACGACTTTATAAAATCCTCCAAGTCATCGAACGTATTAATAATTGAATTTAATAACAATTCTTCATTTATACTTTTTCTGATATCCCCCCCATTTTCATAATCCTTTATTTGGGTTAAATTGGCCTTTTCCCTTGAACCTCTTACAGCACCTACAGTAATAGTTTTTGCTTGATGCTTAATAGTATCAATAGTTCTTTTAGACACTTGTTCTAATTCATTCAGTTGTTGTAAGAGTAATTTCTTTGTTGAATTAACTTCATTGTTTGAAATGTTAGTTTTTAAATAATTCGATGAAAGTTTTATTAAATTATTTAAATCAACTGCGGAAAATCCTTGATTAAATTGCCCTTCTTTAAGGCCTTTAAGAAATTTTCTAAAGCTATCCTCATACATTTTTTTTTCATGTAAGTTGACTATTAGATTTATAAAATATTCTTTTCTCCTATCTAAACCGACAGCGAGATAGTAACTTAAAAACTGACCTGCAATTATAATTGGTAGAAAAGAAAAAAATTCATTTGTATCTGGCATTGTAATCAAACTTATAGAGCTGCTCTGCTTATACTTATCAAAAAATAAATTTACACTTTCCTTAGTAGTAATAATTACTAAATAATTTTGGTTATTTGTTAATTCTAATAACTTATTTAAAATTTCTTTCGAATCTTCTTCTAATGTAATTGTTATAAAAGATTTCTTGATTTTCAAATCAATTAATTCATTTAAGGACAGTGCAGGAACTGATTGATAGCAATTTTCTGAATATTTAATTCTAATTTCATCAGCGCTTACTGAGCTTGGTGAATTATCTCTAGCAATATACCAACTATTGTATTTACAAGCATGAAGGTAAATATCTTGTATGCAATCGGTATCCTCTACAGATTTAAAACAGTTATTAATAAGATCAGGAACGTGACGTAAATTTTCAATATCTTTTAATAATAACAATTTTTCACTTTTATTTTTTATAATTTTAGAACTAAAATATAACGAGAGAAGATATCCAACTATTACTTGCGCTGTATAGGTCTTTGTGGAAGGAACTGCTATCTCAATATCTCGACCTTCACCAATATAGAGTGTTCCTTCTACAATAAAAGTTACATCACCTTCTCGTTTATTAGCAATAGCGAGCGTCATTGCGCCACGATCTTTGGCCATTTGAACATAAATATTAGTGTCAACTGTAGTTCCAGATTGTGCGATAACTATGACAAGCGTGTCAGACATGTTTTGATTTAGATAAAAACCACTTCCCTCACTTGCGATATGTGGCTCAATAATCATATCAGGCATTACTCGCTTTAACCTATCTCGCATAAACATTGATATTGCTACTGCGGCTGTATAGCAAGTTCCCATGCCAGTTATGATTATTCTTTTCATTTTTTTATTTGTGAGATTTTTGATAATTAATTTGGGAACTTGTTGATGATCTAATTTAATTAACTCACTTACATCATTCAAATTGATTTCTGAGGAAGGCTGTAAATAATTATTTATTGTTTTTTCAACAATATCGGGTGAGTCATAGATTTCTTTTTTTAAAAAATGTTCATAATTTCCGATATCAATATCCCTTGTCGTTATATTTGTTGTTCTTAGATCTTCTTTTCTTACGGCCCTTGAGACCTTTGTTTTTCCATCAATAATATTTATTTTAACATTCTCGACTGTTGAAACATCTACAGATGAAAGATTTATTGCGCTATCATTCTCTATTGGTAGAAAGTATTTACAGTTTTCTACTAATCCATATACGTCTGATGAAAACATAACTCCATCATATGAAAATCCTAAATATAATCCTTGTATTCCTTTTTTTATCAAAGTGATGTTCTCAGCATCCATGCTGTGTTGCAATGTAATAACAAAAGAACCTCTGAGATCATCTATCATTTTTAAAATCTTTGGATTTTCAATGAATTGCAAATCATTTACATACATTGGAATAGCCAAGCAATCGGTGGTACACGATGTTATATCTTTTTTTACTGATGCTTTTGAATTATCGATTATCTCTTTATGATTATAAATATCTCCATTAAGAGATGACATGGAAAAAATATTATTAGTATTATTATTTTCATGCTGAAAGCTAATTGGATGAGCATTTTCTAAAGAGACTTCACCAACTGAAGCCCAGCGGGTATGACCAACAATTGTTGCTTTTTCAATTTTATTTGAGTTAATTATTTTAGAAAAATATTTGTCATTCTTAATTAAATTTTTTATCTGAGTTGCATTATCTCCCAATGAACCGATGACGTCGCAAGTCTTAAAAGTAAATTCGTACACCCCTTGTTTAATATTGTATGAATAATTTATAGCGCTATTATTATTTATAGAATATTTTATATGATCAATATCTGATAAATTTTTAGAATTTATCATGATGCTAATTCCAAAAGAGTCTCGCCCTCTTAATTCTAAGCGGTTATCAATGGCATGAATTACCTTTGATATTTCTCTATAAAATATTAATTCTTTATCCTCTAAATCTACAATTTTTTTTCTGTAAGCTGATCAATCGTATTGATCTGTTTCTCAATTTCATCTTTGAGAAACCAGTATACATCCTCTAAATTTGAATAGTCTTTCTTGGCTGTTTTATACTTCTTATTAAAAATTGTTTTATCAATCTTTGGTAGTTCAATTCTTTTCTTATTTATTAAATTATTTATTTCACTTACAAATTTAGAAATTTCAACTTTTTCTTTTTTGGATTTACAGTATCTAATAAAATTACAATTCGATTTGTATTTCCAACTTAAATCTAATAACTGATCTGAGTTGATATCTTCATTTTTAAAACTATCTAATACTTTGTTTAATTCCTCTGGTCTAACTTCAGACCCATAAAAAAAATTATGATTATAAACAGTTCCAGCTATTCCACACATACATATATTTGTAAATTATTTTTTTTCATGATAACGAAGTAAATATCTATATAATACATTTGTAAAACCAATTGGCAGAAATTGAATTATAACTCTTATTGTTATATTAGATATTGCTCGAAGAAGATTTATATATTTTAATTTGTACATCAATATAAATATTTTTAAACCCATCAAAAAATGATCTCTTCCCCTTCTTCTTCTGATCATATCATTACCTGCTCTTGCGTGAACAAGTGTTTCTTGAATGTTGTAAAATATTGCACCACTAGCTAACATTCTTACAACTAAACTCCAATCTTCATTTCTTACTTGATTTGTATAGCCGCCAGTCTTTTCATAAACTTCTTTCTTAAACATTAAGGAGACATTATTTACTGGCATTCTCCATTTTCCAAATTTATAAATGTCGCTATGAAGTTCTGGTAATCTTCTTGAGATTTTCAAATCACTTGGTAATTTAATAAATTCTTCTATCCAGCTACCAACTACATCTACTTTTTTATTTTTAATGACATCTAATTGCTTTTCAAAACGACAATTTACAGAGATATCATCGGAGTCCATCAGGGCTATAATTTTATGATTAGAAGCTTTAATTCCATTAGATCTACTTACACCTGGACCAAGATTTTTACTTTGATAAATTATTTTAAATAATCGATTATTGTTTATTTCATCAAGTACACTCTTCGTTGATTGCTGAATAGGTCCATCTACTACTATAATGATTTCATCTGGTAATCTGGTCTGCTTTTGTAAACTTTGTATTGCCTGTTTAAAATGAATTGGGTTATCTCTACCATAAACAGGCATTATAACTGAAAATTTACTCATATATAATTTTTTCTATTTATAAAAGTGTCACTTAATCATTCAAACACTTCGTCCACCGTCCATAACAATTGATTGACCTGTCATATATGCACTAGCATCTGACGCTAGAAAAACAATGGCATCTTCATATTCGTCTATTTTGGCCCAACGTCCTAAGAGGGTTCTTTTTTTTACATTTTCAAAAATAAAATTAGCTTGTCCACTATAAATCCCACCTGGCAATAAGGCATTAACTCTTACTCCTTTATAACCCCAATACTCTGCTAAATACTTTGTCATTCCTATTAAAGCAGTTTTTATAACTGAATAACCGATTGGCTTAAAGCTCTGAATATCTTCATATGATTCTGTTGGAGAATAAACTCTCTGATCAGGAGCTCTAATTGCAAGATCTGATGAAATATTAATTATTACTCCACTATTATTTTTGGCCATCATTTCTCCAAAAACTCTAGAGCATATAAAGGTTCCAGTGAGACCAACATTAATTTCTGCATTCCATTGATCCATATCATAACTCTCTACCATTCCAGATATACCTTCACTATCTAGCATTTGAGGGTTCAATGCAGCATTGTTTATTAAAATATCTACCTTTTTATTTTCCTTAACAATATTTTCTGAAATATTTTTTATTTGGCCTAACTTGCTTATATCTGCAATATAAGTATCTATGTTGATACTTGAAAATTCGTCTCTAATGTTTTTTTCAACAGCTCGAAGATTCTTTTCTGAGATATCAAGTAAAATTAAATTTGCTCCAACCGATGCAAGAGCTTTAGCATGTCTTGGCCCTAGAATACCACCTGCTCCCGTAATTAGCGCAGTCTTTCCTTCCAAGATATTTTTTTCAAATCGACTCATATTAACAATACTAATTATTTCTATACTACTTTCTTCTTTGATTTTTCAAAAAATCGTCATTCCTAAATAGATTTATATCAATCAATTCAGGACTTTTTTCTAATTCGTTATAAATTACTTCCCTATTAGCAAAATTTCCAACTCTTTGTCTTAATAAATTTAACATTTCATAGTCTTCTAAATAATCAAGTGTTAGTCTTACAATGATTTTCCTGTAATTATTGTTTCCAAGTATGCAGCAGTTTAATGAGGGCAAGTCTTTGATAAATTCCCAAATATATTCAGTGTCAATATTTCCAGAATACTCTTCGTGTAATTTGTAGATAGCCTCTGATTTAATCGAGAAGCCAACACTTGCGAGTCCATTTGATGACTCTTCAGATGGAAAAACAATGTCATATTTTTCTTCATTTAATAAATTCATACTTTTTTTTACTTCATCACCATCAAAAAATGGATCATCAGCATCAATTGTATGAAAACATTGTAGCTTGAATTTTTCCACACACTCGGCCCATCTTTTTATCTTATTGATCTCAGATCCTCTAAAAAATTTTACTCTTTTTTTTTCAGATATCTCTTGAAGAATATCATCACTTTGATGAGTAGTTGTGCAGATTATTGGTTCAATTTCATAAAATCTACATCGGTCAATAATATGTTCAATAATTGACCTATCCCCAAAAGGCATGAGACATTTTTTAGGCAATCGTGAGGACTTTGTTCTTACAGTAATTAATCCTGCGAACTCACAATCATGCATTGTTAAGATGTTCTCTTAATTTTTTTGCTATTGGTTTCTCTTCTTCTATTATTTTTTTTATTCCATCTCCAATAGCTAACTCGATTTTCCTCACTCCCTCGACTAAAACACGCATACCATTCATTTCAATAGAAGCAGCCTGATCAGAACCATACATGCTTCTACTAAGAGTTATATGTCTTTCAATTGAGCTCACGCCCATAGCGGCGGCGGCATGCGAAATAAGTATTCCAGATTCATGGCCACTATAGCCTACTTTACACTTATATTTCTCTTTAAGAGTTTTTATAACACTTAAATTGGCGTGCTCATCATTCATTGGATAGGTCGAAACTGTATGCATCAAATCAAAATCACAATTATGTTTTTTAAATATCTCAACTGCATTATCTATGTCTTTAATTTCTGACATGCCAGTTGATATAAATGTTCTTTTTTGTTCCTTGGCAACCATTTCAAGTAAGTCACTATAAACTAACATTGCTGATGCAATCTTATTATATGGTAAATTGAATTTTTTTAAAAATTCTTGGCTTTCAAGATCCCATGCCGACGCAAACCATTTAATATTTTTTGCTTTGCAGTAACTATCTATTTCCTTATATTGACTTTCATCAAATTCGAGGCCTTCTTTTTGCTCTCTCTGAGTTTTACCCCATGGACTTTCTCTTGAGGAATCCAACATTTCTTTTGTATATACTTTGTTTATAGTCCTTTTTTGAAATTTTACAGCATCAAAGCCAGCTTTTACAGCATTGTCAATTAATTGCTTACAAATTTCTAGATCACCATTGTGATTAATTCCAATTTCACCAATTATTAATATACTCATATTATCACCTTTCTGATTTATACAACAATGTATACATATCAATATTTAAAACTTTTTCGACTAACTCCCTTACTACTCCATTTCCACCCTTTGTTTTGAGAATTATATTTGCAATTTTTTTTATTTTATTATGACTATCTGATGTACAAATTTTTAACCCACATAAGTTCATAGCATCATAATCATTAATGTCATTTCCTATATAAATACATTTTTGTAAATTGAATTTTTTATTTGTTACTATAGTATTTATAGCCTTAGCCTTATCTTTTATATTTTTCTTTACAGAAATTTTTAATTTTTTCGCTCTTTCTTTTACAACCCTGCTTTTTTCGGTTGATATAATCATACAATTTATTTTTAATACTCTTAATGCGTCAAAAGCTAATCCATCTGATCTTGATAAAGTTACCATTTCTTGACCACTTTCATTTAACAACAATTTATTGTCTGTTAAAACTCCATCAAAATCAAAAAAAATTGCATCAATTTGTGAAGTGTCTATTTTTTTCACTTTCATCAAAATATATCTATATGCATTTGATTGTTTTATTTAGTATTAGAGCTTGATTTTTTGCATCTTCAATATTTCTATAATTGGTTTTAAAGGACATTATTTGTGACTGAACCTTTTCAGCAACCGGGCACATTCCATTGAAGTAATTAAACTGATTACTATACGTACATTTAGTTTTAAAAGGTAAATAACCAGTTTTAAAATAGACTTCATTTTGAATCATTGGTTCTTGATAAGAAACCGCTACAGCTCCATAAAAACCATCGCCTCCATTTGCTTTAAATAACCGCCAAAAATCTTTCCATGATTTGCCAAACTTTTCTTCTCCTAAGTACCTTGCTGAAAATGTATAATATGAATTTACATAATCTTCGTTAGTTATTTGTGGCAAAATCCAATCACAACCATTCACTGCATCTAGCATATATTCTGCACATTTTTGTCTTTTTTCAACTAACTCGTCTATTCTCTCAAGTTGGGCAAGTGCCATTGCTGCAGTAATTTCATTCATTCTATAATTATAACCTAATGTGTCATGTCGTCTGTATTTAGGGTCTTGAAATTCTTCTGGTAATTTTTTTGCTAAAGGTGCGTCTGCAGATATTGCTCTATATCCATTAAAACCATTTTTTCTTACTACAGTAGCATATTCAGGAGAATCGGTTGTAATCATGCCGCCCTCACCAGTCGAAAGATGTTTTTTTGTTTCAAAGCTCCAACTCGCCATGTCTCCAAGAGTACCTGCAAGTTTACCTTTATATTTTCCTAAAACACATTGAGCAGAATCTTCAATAACAATAAGATTATTTTTTTTTGCAAGTCTGAGAATAGGATCCATATCTGCTGATAATCCATGCATATGAACAACTTGGATTGCCTTTGTTTTAGTTGTAATTTTTTTTTCTATATCGTTTGGATCAATATTAAATGTTTTCTCATCGATATCTGCAAATACAGGAACAGCGTTTTGATGTAAAGTAGTTGCAGCATTCATTAAAACAGATTGTGCAGGTATAATCACTTCATCACCTGCGCCAACACCTGCTGCCGCAAGACAAGACTGCAGGGTGCCAGTGCCAGAGTTATGAGCTACGCCATATTTGACACCAAATCTTTTAGCAAATCTTTTTTCAAGCAAAACCGAAAAAGGTTCTTTTTTTTCATACTCCTCCCAATCCAATACTTGGGCAATATAGAACAATTCGTTGCCTCCATATTTGCTATCACTTTTACCTACTACGTTATCGATGATTTCGTTAATTTTTTCTTTAATTTCTTGATTTGATGGTTTCATAATAATTATAATTTTAGATATAAAGAATTTTTACCTAAAAATTGCGTTACGGTCTACTTAATATTTTTTCATATTTCTTCAGTATATTATTCAGGTAAAAAATGTGTTCTTTGTTGATTGATTGATGTAGTGGCAAGCATAATAATTTACTATTTAATTCAATTGAATTTTTAAATTCCTTTTTTCTGCTAAGAATTTCTTGTGGCAATTCATTGCCTGGCCAATTATAGGATCCAACACCCAACCTTCTCAAATAAGTATTCAATTTTTTACTATGATCAATTATCGGAAATACTTGGGGCGATATAGACTTATTTAATTGATTGAATAAAGGTGTAATATTATTTTTAATAACGACTTTATGAATTAAGTTATAATTCTGTTTTCTTATTTTTTCAATCTTATTTATCTGATTCCTGTTAGCTAACTGATTATATAACATATTAGTGATGATATTCTTATAGAGAACTGGATTTATAGATTTTG
>MDSV01121234.1_pt1 | contig 11596 bp, 13 predicted proteins | sample 810851 | NCBI WGS metagenome assembly MDSV01 (sample SAMN05326640, study PRJNA326480) | marine metagenome | isolation source: seawater | place: Atlantic Ocean: North East | collected 2012 | reverse complement strand
TCATCGCTGATTTTGAGGTGCATGTCGAACTTGAAGATTAAATCACATATTTGTTGATAGACATCTAAACGTATCACTGTTGCATATGTATATCAACACTTTTTTCAACCCATTGAAGACAGTAGCCAATAGTTTGTTCTTATTGGCTACTTGTTTTTTGTATGCGCAAGATTGCAATCTGACCTTGGCAGGAAAAATTGTGAGTCTGCATGACAATATACCACTTGAAGCAGCTGTTGTGCAGGTCAAAGAGACCAATCAAAATGTAGTGAGCGCTAAGGATGGCACATTTGTCATCAATCGATTGTGCGCTGGTAAGCTAACACTCGTTGTTTCTCATCTGAATTGTGATGACCAAATTGAGCATATTGATTTGGTTCCCTCAACATCTGTCAACATTGTCATGGATCATCATGTGGAATTGCTCGACGAGGTCATCATCAATACAGACCAAACAAATGATGTGGCGCCCACAACACAGTTGATTCAATTAACTGCGGAAGAAAAAGAACGCTATAGCGGAGATGGATTGGCAAAAACCATCGCGCAATTTAGTGGGGTGAGCACCCTCTCGACAGGGAGTGGCTTGGCAAAGCCCATCATACATGGGATGTTTGGCAGTCGTATTGGAATTGTATATGATCAGACTGTTTTGGAAAACCAGCAGTGGGGACAAGACCACGCACCCAATATCGATGCGAATGCCTTTGACAATATTCGAGTTGTAAAAGGAGCTGCAACACTGCAATATACTGGAGACAATCCAGGAGGACTTGTGATATTGGAATCCAAAGCCCCATCAGCCATTGACGATCTGTTTGGAAAAACAATTCTCAACGCAACGAGCAACAACAATGGACTGAGCCTATTGAGTTCACTCACCAGGTCGTTTGGCAATGGAACCTATATCAAGGCCCAAGGAACCTATAAAAACTATGGCGATAGTCGTGCGCCTGATTATGTTTTGTCAAACACTGCTCTGAATGAAAATAATCTGTCGCTCACAGTGGGGAAAAACGATCGTCAAAACGAGTGGAAACTCTTTATGAGTGTTTTCAACAATGAAGTAGGCATTTTGCGCAGTTCACATGTTGGTAGTGTGAGGGATTTATATCAATCCATCAGCTCTGATACGCCAAGGGTTGTTGCTGCATACAGCCACGATGTAAATGCTCCAAAGCAATCCAATCATCACTTGACAGCAAACCTTCAATACACTCGAACGACTGCCGCCAATAACAAATGGAAATTCAAATACAGTTGGCAGAAAAACAACAGAAAGGAGTTTGACGTCAGACGAGGGGAGTATAAAAATATCGCATCAATTGACCTTGATTTAAGTACCCACAGCGCACAAATTGACCATCAGTGGACAGGTACAAATATAAGTGTTTCAACTGGTTTATTTGCCCAAGTGCAAGACAATACCTCCAACCCAGACACAGGCGTAAAACGATTGATTCCTGATTATATCAAATTCAAAACAGGGAGTTATTTGACTGCTTTGATGAAACCCGATCGATTCACCATTGGCGTAGGTGTTCGCTTTGAGCACTACAACAACGAAGTACAAAAATACTATAAGCTTTCACGTTGGAATGATCAAAATTATGAGCAAGGTTTAGGAAAATATGTCACAAAAGAACTCTACAATCAGCGTTTGATTCGTCGTCGAGTGTTCTTCAACACAGTATCGCTGCAAGGGGGCGTGTTGTTTGATGTTTCTCCCTCGCAACAAATTGGTTTGAACTACAGCATGTCTCAACGTGCGCCAGATATTGCCGAACTCTTCAGTGATGGCTTACATCATTCATTGGCAACCATCGAGTATGGAAATCCATTTTTATCTAAGGAAACCAATCACAAATTTGTGTTGGATATTGCCAAAAAAAGAGGTGATTTTCAATTCAATATCAGTCCTTATCTACACATCGGTAAGAACTATATTATCATTGAACCTGTTAGTGCAGAACTGACTGTTCGTGGCGCATTTCCAGTGTGGGAATTTCGGGCTGTTGATGCCACATTTAAAGGAGTTGATATTGACTTGTCATACACCCCAGTCAGGGGTATATTGCTTAAAAACAACACCTCTTGGATAGAGGCAAAGGAAACAACTTCAAAAAAGCCGCTGATCAGTATCCCACCCCTATCGCTACAACATTCGATTGTTGTGTCGCCAAGTCGTTGGGAGTCGTTTTCGTTTGAAGTCAACGCAAAAAATGTGTTTCGTCAAAATCAATATCCAAATCACAACTTTGAACTGGATATTGTTGAAGATGGGCAATATGTTACCAAAACAGTTGACATCAGCACACCCCCACCAGCCTACCATCTCGTTGGTGCCAATGTAAAATGGGGGCCTTATGACTTTTTATCATCAAAGGTCAATATCTCCTTATCGATTGATAACCTGTTTGATTCCTCCTACAGAAACTACCTCAATCGATTGCGATACTATGCAGATGAACAAGGTCGCAATGTACTCTTGCAAATCAAATTCAGCTATTGAGTTGTTGGGTTACGACAACTTGGAGTCGATCAACTTCAAGAACTCATTTCGCGTTTCCATTTTTTCAAACGTACCTCGAAAACCAGAGGTTGTAGTGAGGGAATTTTGTTTTTGTACCCCACGCATCATCATACACATATGCGAGGCCTCAATCACAACAGCGACACCTTTGGGCTCGAGGGTGGTGTTGATACAATCGAGGATTTGTTCAGTGAGGCGTTCTTGCACTTGCAAGCGTCGTGAGAATACATCGACAACACGAGGGATTTTACTCAGTCCCACAATATGACCATTGGGGATATATGCCACGTGTGCCTTACCAAAAAAGGGCAACATATGATGTTCGCACAAACTGTACAACTCGATGTCTTTCACCAAGACCATTTCGTTGTAGGACTCAGCAAACATGGCACCTTTTAAAATTTCGGCTGGATCCATATCATACCCTTGCGTCAAAAACTGCATGGCTTTGGCGGCACGTTTTGGCGTGTCGAGCAGCCCCTCTCGATTTTGATTTTCACCAATATTATGTATGATATCCTTATAATGTGATTTGATGGCATTGGTGATACTTATATCGTATGTATCAATTGATTCAAATGTCATAATTTTTCTTTTAGCAATTTTGAATGTGATGTTAATAATTTCTTCACCTTTGGTGATATAACCGCACTGCAGTAAGGTTGAGATGGATTGAGGTTGTAATAGTCGTGATGCTCCACTTCTGCTTCATAAAAAACAGTAAAGGGCGTCAATTCTGTAACAATGGGATTGTCAAACTTATCGGCTATAGCATTTTTGATGTCTTTGGCAGTTTGAAGCTGCTTTTCATCGTGATAAAAAATCGCAGAGCGATATTGTGTACCCACATCAGCACCCTGTTTGTTGAGGGTGGTTGGGTCATGGGTATCAAAAAACACTTCCAACAAAGTGGCATAGTCAATCAACGTATAATCATATTCGATCTGAATACATTCCGCATGACCAGTTATGCCTTGGCATACCTCTCGATAGGAAGGGTTTTTGATCGTACCACCACTATAGCCAGGCTTGGTCGAAATCACGCCATGAAGACGACTATATATCGTCTCTGTACACCAAAAACAGCCATTTGCCAATGTCGCTTGTTGAATCATTTTGTTTAACAATATTCCAACAAACTTAAACAAAAAAATTGATTTTTCAAATGACAACAATGCGTATAACAGAACAAATTTGTAATTTTAACAGATGATTCAAGCCAAAAAACTATCCAAAAAATACGGCAATTTACAAGTGCTCAACAATGTTGATCTAGCAGTCAAAGCGAAAGAAATTGTAGCAATTACTGGTCCGTCGGGGGCAGGAAAAACAACCCTTCTCAACATCTTGGGAACACTCGATACCGCTGATCATCAGCCAAATACAGCATTGCAAATCGATGGGGTTGACCTGTTGGCGCTCAAAGGAAAAACCTTGGCAAGGTTTCGAAATCAGCAGCTTGGTTTTGTGTTTCAATCGCATCAACTACTGCCAGAATTCAGTGCCATTGAAAATGTTTGTATCCCTGCCATGATTGCCAAAACACCCATGAAAAAAGCACAAAAAGAAGGGATGGAATTTCTTTCTTTTTTGGGTCTGAGCAATCGAGCAGATCACAAACCTGCCATGTTATCTGGAGGCGAACAGCAGCGTGTCGCTGTTGCCAGAGCACTCATCAATAAGCCAAAACTTCTCTTGGCTGATGAACCTAGTGGAAATCTGGACAGCAAAACTGCAGCACAGCTCCATGAGTTGTTTTTATCTCTTCGCGACAACTTCGACCAAACGATCGTATTGGTCACGCACAACAAAGAACTTGCAGCGCTTGCTGATCGCAGTCTGCAACTCGTCGATGGGCAATGGAGTTGAGCACTGATGCGTTGCGCGACTTTCTCAATGAGAAGTCCCAACAGTACAACCATCCTGATTTTATTTCTTCCGATCCCATACAGATTCCCAAACAGTTTGATACAAAAGAAGACATCGAAATTGCTGGGTTTCTTTCTGCCATCATTGCTTGGGGCAACCGAGCGAGCATTATTAAGAGTGCGTCCAACATTATGGATATCCTCGGCAATCAACCCCATGATTATATCCTCAATTCCACTGCTGCCGATTGGGATTCCATCGATCACTTTGTGCATCGCACCTTTAATATCATTGACTTGCGTTATTGCATACAGGCCTTGCAGCATCTATACAAACATCATGGCGGGCTGCATGACGCCCTACGCCCAAAAGCAAACGAAACATTTATGGATGATGCCATTGGGCGATTCAGAAGTCTTTTTTTTGAAATCAATCACCCCAAACGAACCAACAAACACATCGCCAACCCAGCCAAGGGTTCTGCTGCCAAACGAATTCATATGTTTTTGCGATGGATGGTAAGACAAGACAACAATGGGGTTGATTTTGGTTTATGGACCGACATCCCAAGCTCAAAATTATCATGCCCTTTGGATGTACATACAGCGAATATCGCTCGGAAATTGGGGTTGCTCAAGCGCAAACAAAACGATCAAAAAGCAGTGAGAGAACTCGATGAACAATTGCGAATTCTTGACCAAAAAGACCCTGTTAAATATGATTTTGCCCTCTTTGGACTGGGGGTTTTTGAAAAGTTTTAGCCCCTTTCGCTTAGGTTTTCTATCTTTGCAACAGTTTTAATCCTTTATCGAAATTTTTGGATGAATATACTTCTGAAGTCCGCAAAAATTATCGATCCTACCAGCAGCTTTCACGGCAATACCCTCGATATTCTCATTCGCAAAGGTATTATTGACAATATCGGTAAGAATATCAGTGCTCCCAAAGCAACAATCATTTCACATCAAAACCTCTGTGTTTCGCCTGGGTGGTTTGACAGCAGTGTGTCCTTTGGTGAACCTGGTTATGAGGAACGAGAAACCTTATCCCATGGGCTTCAAGTCGCTGCTGCCGCTGGCTTTACGCACATTGGCTACAATACCAACACCAACCCCCTACCCATCTCCAAAGCAGATATATCTTTTTTGCTGAGAAGTGCTGCCGACACCCCCACAAGCCTACATCCCAAAGCACATATCACAGTGCAAGACAACGCACAACAACTCGCCGAATTGCACGACTTATCAGCTGCTGGTGCTGCGAGCTTTAGCAATCATAAGAAATCCATTGACAACCCACACTTGCTCCTTCTTGCCTTGCAATATGCACGTGGGTTTGCAGCTTTGGTGGAGTCCTTTCCCTTAGATCCTCAACTGGCTGCGCATGGGGTGATGCACGAAGGAAAAATGAGCACCTCGCTTGGACTGACAGGCATTCCCAACCTCGCCGAAGAAATTCGCATCAAAAGAGACTTGGCGATTGTAAGCTATACTGGTGGTCGCTTGCATATCCCAACCCTTTCGACTGCAGAGGGTGTGGCGTTGATTCGGCAAGCCAAAAAAGAGAAAATCGATGTGAGTTGCAGTGTTGCCATTCACAATCTTGTGATGACAGATGATGAGCTCGATGGCTTTGACACACGCTATAAGCTCATGCCACCATTGCGAGAGAGCAAAGACCAAAAAGCACTCCTCAAAGGTCTAAAAGATGGCACGATCGATATGGTGACCTCCGACCACCAACCCATGAATATTGAGCATAAAAAAGTAGAGTTCGAAAATGCTTCCTATGGAAGTCTAGGACTTGAAACTGCTTTTGGTAGCTTATGTCAGTTGTTTGGCGCAGAAGACGCTGCCCTGATGCTCACCCAAGGAAAAGAGCGATTTGGCATCGCAAAGGCATCAATTGCTGTTGGCGAACAAGCCGACATGACCATCTTTAGCCCTGACGGAACATCAACCGTTACCAAGGAATCGATCCAATCGAGTGTGAAAAATAGTGCCTATTTGGGCAAAGAAATGAAGGGAACTGTCCTAGGGGTGATACACAACAATCTACACTTTCAAAATCAACATTGATTGGCTGTACTTGATTATATCGTTCGCCAACCCAAAAACAGTACGCAAGGCAAACCACCTTTGCTGTTGTTGTTGCATGGCTATGGCAGCAATGAAAACGACTTGTTTTCTTTTGCTGATCATCTACATCCCAGTTTGTTGGTTGTTTCGTTGCGTGCACCACATGTATTGCCGATGATGGGATTTGCATGGTATAGCATCCATTTTGATGCTGAACAGGGCAAATGGTCTGACAATGAAGAAGCCATTGCCTCTCGTGAGTTGGTGCTGCATTTTTTGGACGAACTGCAACAAATACATTCCTATGACCCATCAAAAGTGCATCTGTTGGGGTTTAGTCAAGGTGCTATTTTGAGCTATGCACTTGGGCTGACCTATTCCAAGCGTTTTGCCAGTGTGATTGCTTTGAGTGGTTATCTGAATGAAAATATCTCAAAACTCCCCAAACCAGAAGAAGCACCTGCGATTTACGCTGCGCATGGCACTCTCGATGAGGTGGTGCCTTTTGACTGGGGACAGCAATCGGCAATGCAACTCAAACAAAAAGGGTTTGACATACAGTTTGATCACTTTCCTGTGGGACATACTGTTGGGCAAGATGGTTTTTACCAACTTTTGGCGTGGCAAAATGCCAAGCTGCAAGAACGATAGCAACGCATTTCGTAGACCTAAATCTAACAGCAAGGTCGCTGTTATTTCTTTACCAACTGCACTGTTTGGGTACCATTGGACGTATGCACACGGAGCAAATACACTGCTGGCGCAAGACTGTAGGTATCGACAATGAGTTGTTTTTTGTTGGGTGTTTGTGATAGCACTTCACGCCCACTGAGGTCATAAACCGAAAGGGAGTGTATATGATAAGAACTTTCGACAGCCAAGCGATTGCCAACAGGATTGCTATAGTACGACAACATGGGTTTGGTTGTTTTTGACACCTCTAAGGGACTAGAGTCATAGGCGCAGATGTTTAAGCTATCTAGACGGCGATTATCAACTCCCCCTTGGTTATTTTTTTTAACCACCATGATATAAATGTCTTGGTTTGGGGTTTGGCTCGACAGTTCGATCGATGAAAAATCACCAAATCTACTGGAATCATTACAGGCAATTTCAGTCAAAACACCCCCATCCAATGTTTAAGCAACCATTACAGTAGCCATTAATAAGGACCCATCTGCCGATGAGGTTTGAATCGCTAGATTACCAGAGCTGGGTACATTAGCTTTATACCACACATCGCTATAGGCAGTTTCATAGTAACCGCCACCAGGAGTTATATATTCTGATCTATAATCCATCCCATTGGAGTTGGTTGCCAAGAACAAATCACCAAAAGTTTGGGTACTACACGACTCTGGCTGTACAATGAGCTCAATCGCTTTTTGGTAGGTGTTGTTTGTTGGGGCAACTGGCTCATAGGCGCAGATATTAAAAGACCCTAAATAATCTCTGTTGCCATTTTTTACATTTCCAAATTCGGCCACCATTAAATAAATATCAGTGCCTGGAGTTTGACCAGTCATTCTAATTTTTGATAATAAGGTATCATAATTGCCAGTGGATCCATCAACACAATCAATTTCAGTCAAAACGCTACCATCCAATGTATAAGCAACCATTACAGTCCTCGAAATTAAAGACTCATCTGCAGATGTGGCTTGAATCGTTAAATTCCCAGAACTGGGAACAGTGGACCATATATTTCAGGCGATATGCTGGCAGAACCCTGCGGTTCGACGGAAATCTGAACTTCATATCGCTCGATTTCATTTTCAACACATCCAAAAAAAACAATTAGAAAAGAAAATGCTAAGAATAGACGTAGGTTGTTCATAAAATTGGGGTTTAATGACTACAAATATAAACGAAATCGTGAGGCGATTTATTGCCATCAATAAATCGCTAGGGATACATCACATGATTGAGCAATCGCAAACGTGCTTGTTTGTTGTTGTTGACTTGATATTGAAAAAGGGCATCACCCCACTGACTACCATTGGTAAAATCTGCCAATAACCACTGATGGTTTACGATGCTGATTTTGTTGACGATCCAACCCTTTCCAATAGAGGAGAGTAAAGGGTTGCCATTGGGTGCATCGTTTTGTTCGAGCAAATAGGCCTCCAGTAGCAATTGCAAATCATCGGGACTGAGGTTTGGATACGCTTGTTGTGCATCACGATTGAGTGCCAACGAAAAATAAGCATGTTCGGTCTGATCTGTAACGAGCTGCGCAATAGAATCCTTGAGTTTTTCCATGCGATTTGTCATTCGTTCTTGACTGGCTGTAAAGGCCTCTGTTTTGTTCAAATCACTGACAAACAAATACAAGGCAATCAATGAAATAAATATCAGAAGGTATTGGATGATTTTGTTTCGCATCAGATGGTGATTGAGAGATTATCGTATGCCAAATGTACGCTTTTCGGAAGTTTTTTCTGCACTTCTGCATGAAATCCTAGGTGATGACTGATGTGTGTGAAATAGGTGTTTTTGGCACCGATTTGCTGCGCCAAGTCAATGGCCTCTGCCAAGTTGAGATGCGAGTGATGTGGCTCTTCTCGCAAGGCGTTGAGCACCAATACATCAAGTCCAGCGAGCTTTTGGCGCTCGTCATCAGCAATCGTTTTAATATCCGTCAAATAGGCAAAAGACCCCAAGCGATACCCCAAAACAGTCAAGTGATGATGCTTCCCCACCACAGGGATGATACTTTGTTGGCAGAGCTCAAATGTGGTTGTTGGATCAACTGGATGAACCTGCACAGCAGGTGCGCCGGGATATTTGTCAGCACTGTTCAAAATATACCCAAACCGCTGGGTAAGGTTGTCAATCACTCGATCCAAAGCATAAATGGGGATGTCGCCTTGTCGAAAGAAAAAAGGTCGTATATCGTCGAGGCCAGCAGTGTGATCAGCATGCTCGTGTGTAAACAGTATGGCATCGAGTCGATTGATGCTGTTGTGCAGCATTTGCTGCCGAAAATCAGGCCCACAGTCAATCACAATCGAATAGTTGTCCCATTGAACCAGAGCAGAAGTACGAAGGCGTTTGTCACGAGGGTCATCACTGTGGCAAACAGGGTGGTCACTACCAATGATGGGGATGCCTTGTGAAGTGCCAGTGCCGAGGAAAGTAATCTTCAAAAAAAGTTTTATGTAAATATATCAATTCAAACTTACTTTTTTACCTTTGTCAAAACCACTATTTATGCCTGTTTCGCTACGCGGCGATCAACCTTTCGAAAACACACCCTCTCTCGAGGCAAAGGCATTACGCATCAACCTAAATGAAAATATCTATGGCACTTTTGCAGAGATTGGTGCTGGACAAGAAGTGGTTCGTCATTTCTTTCGCTGTGGTGGGGCATCAGGTACCATTGCCAAAACAATGAGTGCCTATGACAAAAACTTTAGCGATGCCATTTATGGCAAAGGAAAGAGCTATGTTTCAGAAGAGCGACTTAACAAAATGCTCGACCTGGAAATCAAACACCTCGAAAAAAGAATTTCCAAGGAAGATCGATCAAAGAAGATATTTTTTACCTATGCCAATACAGTAACGACAATCGATTTTGCCAAAAAGTTTAAAGGCCATGGCTGGATGGGGATCAAGTTCCAAACAGAACCCAATGGCCCCTACTCCCTTATCAGCACCCACTTGCGCTTTCACGAAATCGATGCGCGTTCTCAACAAGAGTCTGTTGGGGTGGTTGGTGTTAATCTTATCTATGGCGCATTCTATCAGCACGATCGCCCACGCAAAATGCTGCGTTATCTTTTCGATCACATCGACAAAACTGCCATCGAAATCGATACCATAAATTTCACAGGCCCACTGTTTAAGGATATCGATAATCGAATCCTGAGTCTAGAACTGGTCAAAAATGGAATGACCGAAGCAGTCATGTTTGGCCCTGATGGAAACAATCTACTCCCAGCTCGAGTGCTTTACAAAAAGAATATCCTCGCCATTAGAGGTAGCTTTCGCCCTGTGACAAATGTCAATATGGATATGTTTACAGGCTCCTCAGGAATGTTCTACAAAGACAAAGATGTAAACGAGGAAAATACGATGAATATCTTCGAAATTACCCTCTCCAATTTGATGTCAAATAGCACTGGCTTCATCGACGAACAAGACTTTATGGATCGCGCCAAACTGCTGTGCGCGATGGGGCAAACAGTGATGATTTCCAATTTTAAAGAGTACTATCGCCTCGTGGAGTATTTTTCAAATTATACTACCAAAAAAATAAGATTGAGTATGGGCGTAAGTAATCTGATTGAGATTTTTGATGAAAAATACTATCGAAATCTCAGTGGAGGGATATTGGAAGCCTTTGGAAAATTGTTTTTTAAAAACATGCTGGTTTACCTCTACCCCATGATTGATGAAAAAACAGGTGAGATTGTTAACAGTACCAATTTGCGTGTGTCTGCGCAAGTGAAAGAACTCTATAAATTCTTCGCCTACAACAAAAAAGTGGTTGATATCACGGACTACAATAAAGACTATCTCAACATCTATTCTAGAGAAGTGTTTTCACTTATCAACGAAAGAAAACAAGGCTGGGAAACAATGTTGCCAAAAAAAGCCACAGAACTCATCAAAGAGAAACAACTGTTTGGCTACCAAGAATAGCCTTCAAAACTCTGCGCTACCCCTCTAATATCTGAGCAGCGTGTTCTTTTGTTTTGACTTTGTCAATCACACGTTCAATCACGCCTTGCTCATCCAAAATAAAGGTTGTTCGAAGGATGCCCTCATACTCTTTTCCACGAAATTTTTTAGGCCCCCAAGCACCAAACCCATTGATTAACTCCTTGTCAACATCTGCCAAAAGAGGATATGGAAATGAGAATTTCATTGCAAATTTTGCCTGTGCTGTAACTGTATCAGCACTCACACCAAGGATCGAATAACCAGCCTTTGTCAACTCCGAATAATGATCTCGTAAATCACATGCTTCGAGAGTACAACCAGGGGTATTGGCCTTTGGATAAAAGAAAATAACCACTTTTTTTCCTGCATAATCAGAGAGTGAAACTGTATTTCCGTCGTGGTCCTGAACAGAAAAATCAGGGGCTTTCATACCAACTTGTAACATAGC
>MDSV01068787.1_pt1 | contig 11596 bp, 7 predicted proteins | sample 810851 | NCBI WGS metagenome assembly MDSV01 (sample SAMN05326640, study PRJNA326480) | marine metagenome | isolation source: seawater | place: Atlantic Ocean: North East | collected 2012 | reverse complement strand
CTGCTTATCCATTTCTTTTATTTGTTCAACACGTGTTTTCTTTTTCTTTTTTTCATCTAAAAGCATAATTGCCATTGCTGCATAATTGTGTAAATCTATTAGGGTGTCTCTAACAGACTCATTATCTACTAAATGAACTCCATTTTTAGTTACAGAAGACAAACGGTTAATTTTATCACCCATTCTTACAATAACCCCTACAGGTCCAAAATTGGCAAAGGAATCACCATAGTCGGCATTTTTCTTCTTGAAAAGTTCTAATCCTTCGGTTTGAACGTTTTGCATTTGTTGAACTCGCTGATTTGTAGGCGAATGAGACATATTATATTTCTATGTTAGAATAAAATATAATATTTTTAATTCATTTTAGTTACTACAACATTTACATTTACCAGCTACACAAGTTCTTTGTGCGCTAGGTGAGAGATAACAATTTGTATTTGTCTGAAAACTAGATGGAATTCTATTGGTACAACACGGTTCGTTTTGTTCATCAGGTAAACAAGTGGCTCTAAGATTTCTATTACCAGAAGTCATTCCTTTATTATTACATGCGGTAACAACCTGAGAAATACCACCTCTAGCCCTTTTCCTTGATTGTCCCAAATAAGCTTTTGGATATTGAGAACCAGTATAATAATTTGTTATAGTATTCTCTTTTCTCAAAACACCTCCAACTCTACGTGCTAAATACCTTTGGTATGAACCGTGTTTTCTATCTACGCCAAGATTATTTCTGTAAGCAGTTCTATTTCTAAGATGTCCCATATTATAACAAGCAGCTCTTCCTACTGCTTTTGGAACATTACTTTTTTGAATTGAAGCAGTTAAATCACCTGGACCCCCAGCTTCAAGTATTTTTTTAGGATTAGCACATTGACCTACTTGTTTACTAACTACCAATGCTCTTTTTTTAAATAAACCCATAGAAGCACTGGTTCTAGTTTGTCGATTAATTCTTTTTCTACGACTAGAGTTAACAACACAACTTAAATTTTCACCATTAACACCAGTGCTATTTCCATTTGGACATACATAACAATTATCTAAAAACGCATTATTATAACAGTTTGGGTCTCCCATTTATATATATTACATTATAAAAAATTGATATAAATTGGTCAAGTTTAAATGTCATTAACAATGCCAAACTGCCCTTATTGCTCTAAAGCATTTGGTCGTATTTCAGCTCTACAAAATCATTCCGCATTTTGCGCTATTCGTCATCAAGGTAAATATGCAGCCAAAAATAGCACAGATGAATTGGATATTCCACCATTGAGAGATATGTATATCGTATTACAAAAACTAGTGATGGAAAATGAAAAATTACATAAAAGAATAAGAGAATTAGAAAAATTAACTAATAAGGAAAAGAAAAGAATATCACTTGTAGATTGGTTAAATGCTAATAAAAAACCCAAACTCGATTTTGTAGATTGGGTTAAAAGCATAAATGTAACTCAACAAGATTTTAATCGCGTATTAACAGTTAATATAGTAAATTTAATGATGGATATTATTAAAAATAATTTCACCTCTAAGGACGTACCTATTATGAGTTTTGACCAAAAGTTAAAAACAATATTTATTTATACAGAAAAACAATGGAGAATAGTTGAAAAGTGTGAATTCTATCGATTTATTGATAATATTATGCGTAAATTAACTGGTCAATTAAACCATTGGATGCAAAGAACAGAATTACAACTAGTAACGAATGAAGAGCAATTTCATATGTATACTAAAAAAATCTATAGTGTTGATACGGAAGAAGTTTCACGCCGTATTCATCTCAGATTATATAATCATATAAAATACAATTTGAGAAATATTGTCGAATATGAATTTACTTTTTAGAACGTTTCTTGCGTTTCTTGTGTCGTTTACGTTTAACAGTTTTACTTCGTTTCATTTTGCGTTTTCGTTTTAAAGTTTTGTGTCTGGGCGATTTTCCAACTACATAATATAAAAGTTGTTTTTGTAATTTATTTACTGGTATTAAGAATTTATATGTATTTGTCAAATAACCTCTGTCTTTTGCTGTGACAAGTAAATTTGGACCTCGTAATATTTTTTCGAAAAAAAATGGTCCTCTAAATGCTACAGATTCTCTGTCATAATAAATTTTTGAACCTTTTTTTAACCTTTTATAATTGTCTTTGGATAATCTTTCAACCTTAGGACCATATACAATTTTTGGATATGTTCCAATTGGAGCTCCTCTAGGGCTTCTTTTATAGGCTAACTTATTATTTTCAACTGTATTCCAAACATTTTGATTTTTATCTCGAACAGTAACATTTTTAGTTGTAAATTTATTTAATATACTTGGTTCGTCTTTTTGTAACTGGATACTTCTTTCTTTTAAAATAGAAATAGATGGGGATTTATTTTTTTTTAAACTTTTATTTCTGTTTAATGATATTTTTGCTTTTCTGGTGATTGATGGCATATATATATTACAAATATTTTTTGGTAAATGCTTCAGGAGTCATCAACGTTAGATTTTTCTTACGCGCTTCATTTGCCTTGCTTGTGTCTGCATCCAATGATGGAACTAACACAATAAATACTTTACTACTTGCGCTACTGGATATTTTTCCGCCTCTTGCTTTGATTTCAGTCTCTAATGCTTTATCCCTAAATCCAGTTAGTAGAATTTTTTTACCAAATAAAGGATGCGATTCATCTACTTTTGATTCAGATTGTGTAAGTTTAGATTGTAAATTTGTTTCGTTAATAAATTCCATAAATTGTGGAATTCTGGTAACAAATAGATTAGCTGTTTTGGTAGCAAATCCTTCAATACCACGCACCAAAGATTCTTTTTCTTCAGAAGAAGCATCCATAGTTAATATGTCTGGATATTCTGCGAGAATTGCTGTCAATCTGCTTTCTCCCATACCTCTTCCAAATATATTTGTGGCATTCATTAGTTCAGCCAAAGATATTGTTGCTATTTTATTTTGCAAACTAGGATAGATTTTGTTTGCTGTTTTTTCTTTAAAATTAGGAACAGTTAGGAAATCAGCTTTTGTCATTCTTAATATTTTGGGAACACTATCAAATCCCTTGTTAATAACCTTCAATATATTTCCTTCACCAAAACCAGTTACTTTTAGTCCATCTTTAAAGAATGCTACAATGTTTTTATTTCTAACTTCATCACTGGCTTCTGAATCTTTAAGAAGAGCATCAACATGGGTTTCATTCCATTTCCATGGAACATCAGGTAACTTAGGTTCTTCCGCAGGAACTATAACTTCTTCAATCTTAGGAATAACATCACCACTACGACTCAACCTTACAATAGCTCCAATTCCAATATTATTATCAATTACATTTTTAATATTATGTGCTGTAGCAAATTCAATATCAGCTCCTCTAATATGAACAGGCTCTATTTGAATAACTGGTTTTAAATAACCGTATTTACTAATTGAATAATTTACATCAACAACCTTTACTTCTGCAACTTGGTCTGAAAGTACCATTTTAAATGCGAACGCATGAGCAGGATTCTTATTTTCTCTTGGATAAATTTTATCATTAATAACGATAATACCATCTATTTCATACTTGTAAGATGAACGCCAGTCTACCAAAATTTTTGATAGTGATTCATTTGATATGGTTTTTCTTGTGGCATTTTTAACTGTAATAGCTCCATGATTTTCTAACCAACGCATTTGAGCACTTGGTTTTAGTTCTGGTTTAATAACCTCGTATGCGACAAAATTCAAAGCTTTCCATTTGCTTACTTCACGACCTTTGGAATTCATAACGCCGCCAACGAAATTTCTAGCACTTTTGTATCCTTTTCCTTTATATTTTTTATCGAAAACAGCAATAGGAATAATTAACTCACCTCTAATAGTAATATCTTCGTCAGCAGGTAATTTCAAATAAGGTATCATATGACTAAGATCTAGACCATTTGTAGCTCCACCACGAGAATACAATTTCTTCTGACCATGTTCAGAACTGTACATTACAGACATACCATCTAATTTTGCTGAAATAACATATGGACCTTTATATTTTTTTTTCCATCTGGTTAAAGCACCTGTATCAGGTTTTATTTTTTCCATAGAACCCATGTAGTAGGGAAGAGCTACTTTGTTTTTTTCAACAGGAGCTCCAACCTCAGTGATAGCAATATTATCTGGATAATTTCTTTGAATATATTCTTTTAAAATATCATAGACATTATCATTTACAACAGGTTTTTTATTATAATAAGCGTCATTAGCATAATGAATCATCGCGGATAATTTTTCTTCCGATAATCCTTTAATTTCTGAAATACCGTTTTTTGCCAGTCCTAGCAAAACTTTTCTAGGCGCAAACTTTTCAGAAGCTTTTTTTTTGGTGTTTTTTTTAGATTTTTTGAGACTTTTTGCTCTTGTTTTTTTAACCTTTGGCTTACTTTGTTTCATTTCTGCCGGAGTAACTACAATTCCTACTTCCTTAGTAGGTTCATCTGTAGATTTAAGAACTACTGATCTACCATCAATTCTCTCGGTAGGTTTCTTATACTCAAGTCCAAGAAATTCAAATATAGAACGTTCGGTCGGGAACATTACATCTAATCTTGGACCTTTCTTTTTACCACTCATTTTATACAATCCATGTTCATTCATACTATAACCTAAGTCAAGAGCTCGTTGTCGCATAACTACATTAACAGCTTTGCTTCCAGTAAAGTATAAGATAGAGAATGCATATTCAGAAGGTGAAGCATACATAAAATCTAGTCGTCTAGGAGTTTGTCCTGGCAATCGACCCATAACCATACTTTTTGTTTTACCTTTTGTGAGAATTTCAACAATAATTCCTCTTTCTTGAAGAGCATTAATAAATTTATTAAATATAGAAGAATCGTTTTGATCATTCGTGACAATAATATCAATATCACCAGAGTCTTTTGCTCCACGTCTGTAAGAACCTACAATTTCAAATCTTGAACCAGTATGTTTAAGTTTGCTAAAAACATCTGCCAAAACATCACTATATTCATTAATTTCGGCTCTTGGTATGCGTTTTTCAATATCTTCAAAATATTTTAATCCTAATTTTTGATTTTTGTTTAACAATTCTTCTTGCCTAGCACGTAATTCATCAAGAGTGGTAACTCCGGCGGCGACAAGTTGTTTTGCTTTTTTTGGTCCAATACCATAAATTTTAGGAAATAAATATAGTGGGTCTCCTTTTGCGCGTTCAAGAGTTTTAAGTTTACCAGTTGTAGTAAATTCCTTAAATTTTGCCATAATAGTTTTCCCAATACCAGGTTGTCCCTGAAGTTGGTTTATATCTAAAATAGGTTTTTGATACAACATGATTGCTTCGGCGGCATTATGATAAGCACGTGCTCGAAATGGTTCGCCTTTTAGTTTCATTAATTCTTCTAATTCTCCTAATATTCCCAGTAAGGATTTATTAAGTCCTTTGGATTTAGGAGTTGTTTTTTTCTTGATTCGGATCTTCTTTGGCATTTTAACTCTAATTGTTGGTTTAGTTTTATTACTCTTCTTTTTCTTTTTATCAATTTTTTTAAGTGTAACTTTTTTGCCTTTTAATTTTTTTATTTTTCTCATTGTTGATTTTTTTATGACAATCTTTGGTTTTTTAGTACAATAACCATAGGTTTTTAGTGTTCTTTTTTGGGGTCGTTTTGTGCTTAAAGATGTGGCACAAATATCGCCTTTTTCAGTGGTAACACATTTATTATGTTCTTTCCATTTGTAGGTAAATGGAAAGATACAAGGACCAGCTTTGACTTTTTGGTTTTTTTCTTTTTTTCCTTTATTATTAATATCAGTACCAAACATTATATATTATTTTTCTATTTTTTTTTCTTGAAATAAGCTTTTAAAAAGCTTGGTTTTAGAACCGCATCTAAATATTGTCTTTTCTTATTTTCGTCTTGGCTTCGTTTAACAGGACGAAATGAAAGTGGTTCTTTAATTTTAGGTTGTGGTAATTCTAAAGAAGGAGTATTCATTATCTATAAATAAATAATATAAAATTAATATAAGAGAATGATTGCAAAAGGATTCGCTATTCAAAAAGTATTAAAAGATGGTAAATTAATAGATGAACAAGGTATAATGGGTGAGTTTAATAATAAAGAAGGGGCTAAAATAGTAGAAGTTAGTGATGGAAAGGCAAAATACACTGAATTAACACCTAGTGATATTATGAAATTAATTAGTCGTCCTGCTAGTAGTGAAAGTTTAGAACATCGTATAGCATCTCTTACCAGAAAACATCATCGTCATCATCGTCATCATCGTCATCACCGACACCACCATCGTCATCATTCAAGAGGTGTAGCAAGTGGTCATCATACCAAAAGACATCGCAGAAGACGTCATAGGAGAAAAAAACGTACTCATAAACATAAACGTCATCATAAAAGACATCATACAAGGAGACATAAAAGACGAAGGAGATAAATTACATAGCATTTATTATTGATTTTTGTTCAGTGGATAATAAATGACGGGATTTTTTATATGTTTTGGCATGTCCTCTATCCATCATGGATAGGTATTTTGAGGAAGCATAAATAAGAGAACATTTTATATCGTCTGTTGTAATAGATTCAATTCTGGCATCACGAAATTCTCTAACAAAACGAATAAATTTTATTATATACTCTTCTTCTGGAGGGAAAATAAATGTCATAACAGAATGATTTCTTACGATAGTACGACCAATACCGTCAAATTCATAATTCATATAATACATTTCGCAATTAGTTTTTTCCGCTTTCTTTACGAACATGTCATAAAGATTTGTCATACTCCCTACAATGCGCATGTCAAAAGCTACGTCTATTTGATATCCCATTTACATTTGCTAAAGAAAATTAAAGATACCAAAAAACTAACCCTTACAAACTTGTAAGTCGTAAATATTATAATAATATTTTAATTATTATATTTAGTTTAAAAAAGAATTAAATTAGAAAGATAATATATAATGTCTAATGGAAATTTTAACTCTATAAATGTAAAACAATTAAATTTTACAGGCGATCATATTTTAAAAAATGGTCAACCAACAATGTTGGCAATACTAGATGCGAGTGGGGTTGGACACCATAAAAGACTTTGTGTGGATAATTTAGCAGTAGGAAAAGGAGATAACGATTGCATAGATTTAAACTATGTTTTAGACGTGAGCGGAGCAAGTAAATTAAATGGACCGATTAGTGATTTAAATGGTACAGCAGGTGGTCTTGGTCAAGTTATAACGGCTACTGCTACAGGATGGGCATGGCAAGATCCTTCTAATGGTGGCGTTACAGTACAAAGTAAATGGACACAAGGGTTAACAGACACAACCTCTAATACCATATTTCGTGCCGACACCAGTCGTTTAGCAAGAGTCGGAATTGGAAATTTCAGTGGTTCGACTTCCCAAGCTAAAGCAACTTTAGATGTTGAATCAAGTGGTACTTCAGATTCGATGCGTTCATCATTTAAATTAGGAACTATTTCTTCAACTGGTGTATTTCAAAACGCACCTTTTTCAGCAATGATGGGCGATGGTAATTCATTAAGTGGAATTAATGCAAACAATGGTTCAAGTTTTGTACTAGGTCATGATTGTAGTTTAAATGGTTGGTGTTGTGCTGCTATAGGAAGACATAACGTGGTTAATATGCCAAACGCACCAAATAATTTTGGTAGTGCTGGTGCGATAGCTTTGGGAAATTATGCTTATGCTGGACAAAAAAATTCCGCATCACCAGGAATAGGAGACATTGGTTTTGCGATAGGTACAGGTACGGAAGATGGAGGTATATCGGGTCAACCAACATATGGTTCTAATAATAATAAATTTGTAATTGACATTTGTGGAAACGTGGGAATCGGTACGAATGCTCCCCAAGTCAAATTAGATGTGAGTGGCAGTGATGCATTGATAAACGGAATTACTGTTGGGCGTGGGGGAAGTGGAATTAACCATAATACAGCAATAGGCTTTGAATCACTTCGTGAAAATACATCGGGTGCTTCCAATGTTGCTATTGGAAGTAAAGCACTTTACACTAACACTAATGGTAATTTTAATGTAGCGACTGGAAATCAAGCACTGGAGTTTAATAATAGTGGTTCTAATAATACAGCGACTGGACATGGAGCACTTAACAAAAACACTACTGGTACTAGCAATGTAGCGACAGGCCACAAAGCGCTTGAGGCAAACACAACAGGTGTTTCTAATACTGCGGTTGGGACAAATTCTCTCAACCAAAATCAAACAGGCAGCAGTAATACAGCTGTTGGATTTGGTTCTTTACAAAACAATACTGGTAGTCAAAATACAGCTTGTGGATTGAATACACTTAATAAAAACACATCGGGAACTGATAATATTGCAATGGGCAACGGTGCACTATTTAATAATAAAGTGGGTAGTGAGAATGTAGCTATAGGAGTAAATGCCCTTCAAAATCAAGCGGCCGTAATAGCAGGTCTTAATAATGGCAATACTGCTGTAGGTTATCAAGCGCTTTATACTAATAAACAAAATGCTAACACTGCTGTTGGATGGCAAGCTATGTATAAAAATCTGGGTGGCAGTGAGAACACAGCATTAGGTTACCAAGCGCTAGAACAAAATGAATCAGGTCTCAACAACACAGCTATCGGCTATAAAGCACTTGCTATCTCTACTAATGGTGGAAATACAGCTGTTGGGACAAATTCTTTAGTAAACAATTTAACAGGTAATAATAATGTTGCGATTGGATACAATGCTGGTCCCACTACTAATAATTTAAGTAATACAATTAGTATCGGAGCTAATGTTACACCTGCGAATAGTAATTCATGTGTTATAGGAAATCCATCACAAAATATCAATGTGGGCATCGGCACAAGTTCACCCTCAGCCAAATTAGATGTTGTTGGTGATATAAGTTGTAGTATTATTAGAGGTTGGGATCTTGGATCAGCAACGTTGCCTACCATAAGATATGGAAACTTTGCGACAGGTTTATTTTTCCCAGATTCTTCTACTATTGGATTTTCTACAAATCAAAACGAAAGAATGAGAATAACAAGTGCCGGCAACGTGGGAATCGGTACAACTTCGCCATCAGAAAAATTAGAAGTAGATGGAACTGTAAAAGCAACAAGCGGATTCGTCGGAAATGTAACAGGAAATGTAACAGGAAATGTAACTGGAAATGTAACAGGAAATGTAACAGGAAATGCAGGAACGGTTACAGTAACAGCAGAAGATACTACCTCCGCAACAAGATATTTAACATTTGTAAATAATACAGGTACGCAAGGTATAAAAAGAGATACTAATTTACATTATAATCCATCCAATAACGCCCTAACTGCTGGTGGTTTCTATGGAACCATTTATACACAAGGACAACCAAATATTACAAGTGTAGGAACTCTTACAGGATTAACTGTTTCAAATCCCATCGCAGGAAATGTAAATGGTTATTCGACTTCATGTACTGGTAATGCTGCTACTGCTACTATTTTGCAAAACACAAGAACTATTGGTGGTGTAAGTTTCAATGGTAGTGCTAGTATTGATTTACCAGGTGTTAATACACCTGGTAATCAGAATACTACTGGTAATGCTGGAACGGTGACATTTACTAATAACACAACAGATGCTGGATATTATGTTCCTTTTGTAGGTACTGTAAGTGGTACAACTGGCAATTTATATTATAATTCAACAATAACAGATTCAATATATTTTAATCCAAATACAGGTAGTTTGGGCATCGGCACGAATTCGCCCTCAGTCAAATTAGAAGTAGTTGGAGATATAAGTGGAAACGGTGCTTTGACTCTTCCTAACCTTGAGATAAAGGATAAAAAGATCTTATCTAGATTATCAGGTGGTAATGCTGCTACTATTATCATTGATCCTTCGAATGGTTGGACTAATCTTACAGGAGATGTTCGAGTTCGCCCCCCTACAGAGGATATGAATCCTGCGACAAAACAATATGTAGACCAAACAGCAACCGGTCTTAAAGTGCGTCCGCACGTCTCTTTGGCTACCACAGTGAACATAGGGCCTACATTCCCGCCTACTGGAAATATACCAGTTGATAGCACAATGACAACGACGAACATGAGAATATTAGTTAAAAATCAAAACACCAAAACTAACAATGGCGTATGGGTTGTCGAAGCAACGGGGCCATGGACTCGAGCTACTGATTTTGAAGATACCGACAACGTAACTGGCTTTTATTTTTTCGTAGATGATGGGTCTGGAAATCTACACACGGGATGGGTAGTTAACGGGGCAGATGTCATTGTGGGAACCAGTGACATCATATTTAGTCAATTTAGTACAACAGGAGATATTCAAGCAGGAAATGGTTTAACTAAAACTGGTGAAACCCTAGATATAACAGCCTGTGATAGCAATGGACATTATACGTTAAGTCAACCTACGATTACAAACGGTACTATTAATGGAACAACCATTGGTGCTTCCTCAGCAAGTACAGGAAAATTTACTACTCTGGAAGCTACAAGTATTACTGGTGATGTTTCTGGTAATGTTACTGGTAATGCTGGAACGGTGACATTTATTAATAACACAACAGATTCTGGATATTATGTTCCTTTTGCGCACGCAAGTGGTACAACTGGCACTTTATATTATAATCCAACAATCAACAAATCAATATATTTTAATCCAAATACAGGTAGTTTGGGCATCGGCACGAATGCTCCACAAGCCAAATTACATGTAGTCGGAGATATCAGTTGTAATACATTAACTGATGCTAGTGGTAATATTGGAACATCTGGACAAGTATTATCATCTACCGGTAGTGGATTGAGCTGGGTGAATACGACTGAACATGGACCATGGCAACATGACGGTTCTGATATATATTATAATACAGGCAACGTCGGCATCGGTACGTCTATTTCCTTCCTAGAAGCTAGTGGTAATATTCAAAGTAATAATATTACTTTTCAAGGTGATTATGCCCCCGTCGGTGGCCAAGATACGTACTTTAGGTATAGTTCAAATATCAAAATAAAAGATAGGACCACACTTGGCCCAGCGCCACATGCCTACGGGGCTGGTAATAATATACATATTACAGCTGGTAATGGATTCGGTTCATCAGCCCAGGCGAATGGAGGCGACGTTCATCTTACGGTAGGCGCAAAAGGCAGTGCCACCGGCAGCGCTGCTGCTAAGAAGGGGCGAATCATGTTAGAAGGACCCGTACAGTACTATAATCGTAATCTTCTTTACGCGCCAACAGAGTTTACCGGGGGCGGGCAGGTAACGATGGGGTGGCTTCCCTATGTAAGCTCTTTGATGAAACTGTGGAGAGGACAGTGCTCCTGCTTAGACTGCATCACGGTGGGTTCCGGTGGGGCGCAGTTCGGCGAAGGTTCTATGTTATATTTGATTATGGAGCCCGCGACCAACACCAACGAAAGCATAATAGTCAGAAACGCCAGCGATCTAGGGCAAGCAGAATCCATTACGGGCGGGTTTTGCGCTTCGATAAATCTTGCTGGGAATAATTCGAGAGTCCTGTATCCCCCTACCTACACCAATT
>MDSV01033681.1_pt1 | contig 11596 bp, 12 predicted proteins | sample 810851 | NCBI WGS metagenome assembly MDSV01 (sample SAMN05326640, study PRJNA326480) | marine metagenome | isolation source: seawater | place: Atlantic Ocean: North East | collected 2012 | reverse complement strand
GCAATATTAAATAAGTTTACTAATTTTGCGGCCCACAATTTATGAGTATAAAAATCTAAGATGAGCTTAACTTCACAAGAAAAAGAAAAAATATTTAAAAATTTTGGTGCAAATACCAAAGATTCAGGATCTGTTTATTCACAGGTAGCGTTATTTACAAAAAAGATTACTGATTTAACAAAACATCTAAAATCAAATCGTAAAGATTATGGTACACAGAGATCATTACAGTTGATGGTTGGAAAGAGAAGAAAGCTACTTACTTATTTGAAAAACAAAGATATTCTAAAGTACAGAGAATTAATAAAAGACTTAGGTCTTAGACGATAAAAAACAAAAACAACAAAAAAGGCAATAGTTTTATTGCCTTTTTTAATTTACAAACAAAGAAAACAAAATGATAAAAGAAGAAAAACAAATTATTACACTAAATGATGGAAGAGAGATTTCTATCTCAACAGGAAAATTAGCTAAACAAGCACACGGATCAGTAGAAGTAAGAATGGGCAAGGCACATTTACTAGCTACTGTAGTATCAAGCCCTGAAGCAAGAGAAGGGGTAGATTTTTTACCACTAACGGTAGATTATAGAGAAAAGTTCTCAGCTGACGGAAGATTTCCAGGAGGATTCTTAAAAAGAGAAGCAAGACCAACTGATCAAGAAATATTAATAATGCGTTTAGTAGATAGAATCTTGCGCCCAATGTTTCCAAGCGACTATCATGCTGAAGTTCAAATTATGATATCTCTAAATTCACATGATGAAAATGTAAAACCTGATGCTTTAGCAGCACTTGCAGCATCAGCAGCAATTACTCTATCTGATATTCCTTTTAACGGACCAATATCAGAATGTAGAGTTGCAAGAATTGATAATGAATTCATTATAAATCCATCATCAGAACAATTAAATAATGCAGATATTGATCTCATGGTTGGAGCATCAGCAGAAAGCGTAGCTATGGTAGAAGGAGAAATGGATGAAGTTTCAGAAGAAGAGATGATTGAAGCGATTAAAATAGCTCACGAAGCTATTAAAGTACAATGTTCAGCACAATTAGAACTAGCTACCAAAACAGGAATTTCACTTGAAAAGAGAGAATACTGCCACGAGACACATAATGAAGAATTAAAAATTAAGATCAAAGAAGCAACATACAAAGCAGTATATGAAATAGCTAGTGAAGGACTATCAAAAGATGAAAGATCAAGAAAATTTAAAAATATAAAAGCACAATGGATTGAAAATTTATCTGAAGATGAAATTGACAAATATGATCCCCAGCTAATTGATTTATATTACCATGATGTAGAAAAAGAAGCAGTCAGAAAACTAGTCTTATCTGAAAGTAAAAGATTAGATGGCAGAAAAACAACTGATATTCGACCAATTTGGTGTGAAATTGACTATTTAAAAAGCCCACATGGATCAGCAGTATTTACTAGAGGTGAAACTCAATCATTAACAACTGTAACCTTAGGTTCTTCAACTGATGTAAATCGTCTTGATGGAGTAACATTTCAAGGACATGAATCATTTTATTTACATTACAACTTCCCTCCATTCTCTACAGGAGAAGCAAGAATGAAATTTAGTGTAAGTAGAAGAGAAATTGGTCATGGAAATTTAGCACAAAGAGCCTTAAAAAAAATGATCCCTACTGAAAATCCATATACAGTTAGAATTGTTTCAGACATTTTAGAATCAAATGGATCATCATCAATGGCAACAGTTTGTGCAGGCACACTAGCACTTATGGATGCTGGTGTTAAAATTAAGAAACCGGTTTCTGGTATTGCTATGGGATTAATATCTGATGAAAATAATTCAGAAAATTATGCTGTCCTTTCAGACATATTGGGAGATGAAGATCATTTAGGAGACATGGATTTTAAAATATGTGGAACTTATGATGGCATCACAGCTTGCCAAATGGATATCAAAGTACAGGGCCTATCTTACAAAATTTTAGCTAAAGCATTAAATCAAGCAAAAGAAGGAAGACTACATATTCTAGAAAAAATTGTTGAAACAATTTCAGAGCCGAGAAAGCAATTAAAACCACAAACTCCTAAAATCATTGTATTAAATGTTCCTAAATCTACAATTGGAGGAATAATTGGTCCTGGAGGAAAGATTATTCAAGAATTACAAGCATCAACAGAAACAAGTATTTCAATAGAAGAAGTAGATGACATAGGGGTTGTTGAAATCTTAGGAACTGATCAGGAAAAAATTGATCTAGCAATAGAAAAAATAAAATCTATTGCCTTTGTACCTGAAATTGGAGAGGTGTATCAAGGAATTGTTAAATCTATTATGCCATATGGTGCTTTTGTAGGCATCTCTTCAAATACTGATGGTTTAGTACATATTTCTGAGTTATCTTGGGAGAGAGTTGAAAATGTAGAAGATATATTAAAAGAAGGTGAGAAAATCGAGGTAAAACTAATTGCAATTGATGAGAAAAGTGGAAAACTAAAGTTATCAAGAAAAGTTCTATTACCTAAACCTGAAAAAGAAAATAAATAATTTTTTACTAAAAAAACGTAACCTTATTATAATAGAATACGTAAATAGAAGGCGGCCTAAACTAATACAGAATTCAAAATGAGACAACTAAAAATTACAAAACAGGTTACTAACAGAGAAACCGCATCATTAGACAAGTATTTACAGGAAATTGGTAGAGTAGATCTAATTACAGCTGAAGAAGAGGTTGAATTAGCTCAAAAAATAAAAGCAGGTGATGAAAGAGCACTTGAAAAACTAACAAAAGCTAATCTACGGTTCGTAGTATCTGTAGCAAAACAATATCAAAATCAAGGGCTTACACTGCCAGATTTAATTAACGAGGGAAATCTTGGCTTAATTAAAGCTGCTAAAAGATTTGATGAAACTAGAGGATTTAAATTTATATCATATGCTGTATGGTGGATTCGCCAGTCAATATTACAAGCACTAGCTGAACAATCGAGGATTGTTAGACTTCCTCTAAATAAAATTGGATCAATTAATAAAATTAATAAAGCATACGCTGCATTAGAGCAAAAATTTGAAAGGCCACCTACAGCAGAAGAGATTTCTGAACTTGTTGAGCTTTCTATTACAGAAGTTCAGCAATCATTAAAAAATACAGGAAGACACATTTCGATGGATGCCCCACTAATTGAAGGTGAAGAGAGTAGCCTCTATGATGTAATGGGATCTGAAGATAGTCCAAATCCTGATGCTTCATTAATGCTAGAATCATTAAGAGAAGAAATTAGGAGAGCTCTTGAAACATTAACACCAAGAGAAGCTGATGTTGTATCATCATACTTTGGACTTAATGCTGGGCATGCAATGACTCTTGAAGAAATTGGAGAAAAATTTGACCTTACTAGAGAGAGAGTAAGACAGATCAAAGAAAAAGCTGTTAGACGCTTAAAACAAACATCAAGAAGTAAAATTTTGAAAACTTATTTAGGATAATATATAAAAAGAGGGTGACACCCTCTTTTTTTAATTATTTTAGCAACAAAATATGTCACATAAAATAGCACCTTCTATTCTAGCAGCTGACTTTGGAAACCTTCAAAGAGATTGTGAAATGATTAATGATAGTCAGGCTGACTGGTTCCATATTGATGTGATGGATGGAGTTTTTGTTCCAAACATTTCATATGGTATGCCTGTAATTAAAAGTATAAAAAAAACAGCAAAAAAATTACTTGATGTACATTTAATGATTGTTGAACCAGACAGATATATTAAAAAATTTAAGGAAATTGGTTCAGATATATTAACTGTTCATGTTGAAGCGTGTAATCACCTACACAGAACAATAAATGCAATCAAACAAGAAGAGATGAAGGCTGGTGTTGCACTTAATCCACATACTCCTGTAAACTCAATTATCGACATACTAAATGATCTTGAAATAGTATGTATTATGTCAGTAAATCCTGGTTTTGGCGGTCAATCTTTTATAAATAATACATACAAAAAAATTGAACAGTTAAGAGATCTAAGAAATAAAAACAATTGTAATTTTTTGATTGAAATTGATGGCGGAGTAAATCTTACAAATGCATCAAAATTGATTTCTTGCGGTGCTGATGTTTTAGTTGCTGGAAGTTTTGTATTTAATTCAAAAAATCCTATCGAGACTATTTCTGATTTAAAATCAATTTAAGAATTGATATAATCCCTTAAATATTCAAATTCATCTGTTAAATCTCCATCCTTACAAATTGTTGCACATTTTATGATTTCATTATTTTTATTAATTATTGGAATTATATGCTTGATAATATTTTCACCAAAATCCTCAGATGAATCCTTAGGTAATTCACATGGCAAATTATCAACTGCCATAACTGCAATTACATCATTATTCTTAAAATTATCTTCGCTTTCAGTTATGGGATTATAGCCATAAATTGGATTATCAATTGTGGAAGATTTAATTGTTGTTGCAACAGGACCATCAATATCACATGAAATATCGGCAATAACAGAAATATTAAAATTATTTAATTTAACATCTTCTCTTGTAAACAAATAAGGTGCTCCGCTTGCGTAAAAATGTCCAGCAAAAAATATATTTGTCACTTTAGCATATTTCATAAAAGTAGATTTATAATCAGATGAATTATTAATAAAATCAGAAAAACTAGACTTCATTCCGTCCATCCTTTCATTATAGTCTAAAACATCAATGTTTAAATAAACAGGATAATCGAATTTCTTGTTGATATAGTCATCAATTTCCACCTCAGTTATATTTAATTTTTTAACTGTTTCTATTATTCCCGCTCCTACTCTTCCTTTACCAGAAACTAAAAATTTTTCATTTGATAAATTAATTTTTCTTAGCTCACTATCCATTTCACTTCTATTTAAACACTTATTAGCAGGTTTTAAAGAATATATACCAAACTTTAAACCGTATGCAAGGAAACCATTGTATGCACCAATAATGCCAGCGTATCTACCAAAACCAAGAATTCTACTTCCGTTTTTATATTTTAAAACTTCGTAATCAATCATCGTAATATTTAAATCAATCATTTTTTTAAGAAGTTCTCTATTATATACTTGTTTTTTGATAGTATGTGAAAAAAACAAATAAATTTTATTAGCAATTAATTTGTTCTTTGGAACCTCTTTAATACCCATTAAAATATCACATAAATTTAAATTATCTATTACTGAAATACCTTGATCTATATATTCTTGATCTGAAAAACATCTAATACTACTAGATTGTACATATATTTTAATATTAATAAAATTATTCTCAATTCTTTTGCATTGTAATGGGGATAATGGCACCCTTCTATCAGCAGGAACTTTTTCTTCTCTTAATATACCAATTTTCATTTTCCTATTTTCATACAAAAATAAACATTACTAAGCCTAAAGCAATAGAAATTTGTAACTTTGCATAAGTTCATTGATTTTATGGGGCTGACTGGATTTGACAACAAGTACATTAAATAATAAGCATGTCGAGCATTGTATTTTAGCTCGTTAATATCAAAATTCAAATTTTGAAATGGCGAAAATAATTACGCTTTAGCTGCCTAATTTATATAATTACGTAAGCTTTTGTCTCTTTTATAGGACCTCCTAATTCCTGTAGATTATGAGGCATCATCAATTTTGGGATAGTTAATTTGTTGCTTTTACAAACTAGCGAAAATTTAAAAAGCTAAGGATTAGTTTTGGTTGCTTTTTTCCTAACTAATCTCGAAAAATAAAATTAGATAAGCATGTAGAAAGTTATTACATTGCTTGTTTGGACGGGGGTTCGATACCCCCCAGCTCCACCAAATCGGAATCCATCTCATTTTGATACAGGTTTCCGGTTATTTTTTATTATTAATCAAAATTTAAATTTATCTATCATGAAATATCTAACACTACTTTTATTGTTATCATCCTTATTGTTAAACGCACAAAGCAATGATGAAAGTTACAACCAGCTATTAAAGAAAAGTCCATTTAATGAAATGTACCCAAAATATATGGCGCAAGAAGCTGCAGATTATTTTACTGTTTTTAACACATTATTTTCTGAAAACAGTCCAATTGCTCCAAAAGAAGCTAGATTAGCTGCAATTGCAGTTTCAGCCGCAATTAAATGTGAATATTGTGTTTCGGCTCAAGTTCATTTAGCTAAACAAGCAGGAGCTAATGATGAAGAAATTAAGGCTGCAATTCAAATAGCGGCTGAAATTCAAAGATTTTCTACGTTATTATATGGAAATGAGTTTGGAATTGAAAAACTCGAAAAAATTATTGGAAAAAAAAATGAATAAAATAACTTAGAAATTCTTATCTAAGGTTCGAAATAAGGACCGAGATTTACACTAAATATAAAATCCCACTTAAAATTAAGTGGGATTTTTACTAATCACAAAATTTTTTAAAAAAAATAAACACATTAAATAACTATATTATAAAATATAAAAGGATATATTTATAATACGCATATTAGTATAGTTATTTTCTTTAATTTAGCTTTTTATCAAAATTATGCAAACCATGGATGAATTAATAAATAATGTAAAGCAATGGGCAGAAGAAAAAAATCTACTAGATAAAGAAAATTCCCAAGCACAAATGTTAAAAGTATTAGAAGAAGTTGGAGAAACAGCTGGTGCTTTACTAAAAAATAAAAATCAAGAAATTATAGATGGATTAGGAGATAGCTTTGTAACCTTGATAATTCTTTGCTACCAACTTGAACTAGAACCAAAACAATGCCTACAAGCAGCATGGGATGAAATAAAAAACAGAAAAGGCAAAACAATTAACGGAACTTTCATTAGAGAATAATTACACATATATTTTTAAGTTAAAAATCAATGAAATAACAGTTAAACAATCATCTGTTTAATACTCAATTATTTTCTATTTACTAATTATTAATTAAATGGATTAGTAGCCCAAATATTTATCTCATTCATAAAACCTCTGTCATCCATTTCAAGAGCAGATATTATTGCATGCGATATCTCACAAGGAGTTAATTTATTATTTATATATTCTCTCTCTACTCTTTTAGAATTACCAAATGCAGTAGTAACTTCACTTGGATTTACTTGACAAACTCTAATGTTGTAAGGTCTTAATTCAGCTTGCCAACACTGAGTGAGACATCTAACAGCAAATTTTGAAGAAGCATAAATACTTCCATCCTTATATCCTTTTAAACTTGCAGTTGAACCAATATTTATAATAGTTCCCACTTTTTGTTTTTTCATTAAAGGAACAATATGGCTAGTAAACAAAGAAAGCCCAAAAACATTAACATTAAATACATCAAGAAAATCCTTTTTATTTAACTCCTCAACTGACCTTCTAACTCCTATACCAGCATTATTAATCAAAACATCAACTTGATTATCAAAAATTTCAATACATTTTCTGGCATTTAAATTAATTTCATCAAGATTACCAATATCAAAATCTATAGTTTTAACTTTAGTATTATCAATCGCGCTTTTGAGCCTCTGTTTTGACCTTCCTGTAACCAAAACATTTGCACCTTTTTCTATCAACAATAAAGCTGTTTGCCTACCAATACCTAAACTACCACCAGTAACAATAACATTCTTGCCCTCTAAATTCATTATAAATATATTTTAAATAATTATTCAAAAATATTTAAAATTTAATGAAAATTAGTACAATTCAAATAATATATAGAATATTATTTTTAATTGCTTAAATGAATATTTTATATATTTGACATTTAAAGTAAAGAACAACAAATTTTGAATAAGAATATTACATTTATTATTTTAGTAACACTTATACTTACTTGCTTTCAGAACAATATATTCTGTCAAAATATAGATAACAACTCATATTATCATACAATCGGTTTAGACAAGGAAAGTATAATTAAAATTGAAAACATACTAAAAGAAAATGGCTTTGAACAAAACAGTATGAATGCAGCTAAAAAAAGTATTATAGAGATAATTAATAAAATCCCAGAAGACAAGAGTTACTTTAAGTTAGATGAGGTATTTCATCAGTATCTTATAAGAGATTTAGGAATAAAACCATCTCAAATTGAAGTACTAAAAAAAATTGCATTAAGAATAAGCAAAAGAAATAAAGAAATAAAAAATTAAAAGAATAAAGATTTCTTTAAACACACATCAACTTATCATTAAATGAAAGACGTTATATTAATAACAGGTGACAGTGGCCAGCTTGCTAGAAAAATAAATTTATTACTTTCTGATTCATATGAAATAAGAACACTAACAACTAATAAAAAAAAAACTAATAACAAAACTATTTTCTACTGGGATGTTAAAAATAAATTTGTTGATCTTGATGCACTAAAAAATTGTAAACATATCATTCATTTAGCTGGATATTCAATTATTAAACCTTGGACTAAGAAAAATACAGAATTAATGTATCTAAGCAGAGTTGAAGGAGCAAGACTACTTTTTAATAAATGTAATAAATTAAACATAAAACCTAAAACATTTATAACAGCATCAGCTATGGGGATTTATGGTTTGGAATCAGCGGGAGAAAAAAATGAAAAAAGCAAAACTGGTAATGATTGGGTAGCTCAAATGGCAATTGACTGGGAAGCAGCAGCAGATCAATTTAAAAAATTAACTTCTCGCATAGTTAAAATGAGAATTTCTTTATTAATAAGCAAAAATTTTAGTTTAGTTAAATATTCTATTCTAAGCACTAAATTTGGTATAACCCCAATTATAGGATCTAAGCATAATACTATTAATTGGATACACATAGATGATGCAGCAATATTTATTAAGGAATCTATTACGCACAAAAAATATCAAGGCACTTTTAATATTTCAACTCAAAATCCTATATCTCAACATAATTTTATTAAAATTATACAAAAAAAAGTATGTCCTTTCGCTTTAAGTATACAAATACCTGAATTTCTACTGAAATTTATCTTAGGAAAAAGATATTCAATAATAAATGTTAAATTAAAACTCTCCGCAAATAAATTGGTAAATACAGGCTTTAAATATAAATATAATAAAATGGAAGAGGCATTGGAAAATATAATTAACCAATAATTAAGTTTTTGTTCAAACCCAATCATAAATTATGAGTGCATTAATTTTTTATTTATTTCTAGCTTTATTTGTTTCTTTTATATGCTCACTAACTGAATCAGTTCTGCTTTCAACTCCACAATCATTTTTAATAACAATAAAAGATAAAGAAAAATGGGCAAATTCATTTCTAAAATTTAAATCACATATTGAAAAACCTCTATCTGCTATTTTATCACTAAATACAGTAGCTCATACTATTGGTGCAGCAGGAGTTGGCGCTGAAGCAACAAAATTATTTGGAGATACTTCATTAGGGATAGTATCTGGAATACTTACAATTTTAATACTTGTCATAACAGAAATTATTCCTAAAACAATGGGGGCTAGATACTGGAAGAATTTAGCAAAATTAACATTAAATACAATCAATATTATGTTATTCATTACATATCCTCTTGTAGTACTTTCAACAAAAATTACTAGTCTAATATCTAACAATAAAAAAGAAAACATAACTAGTAGAGAAGAGATTGCGGCATTAGCAGAAATGGGTACTGATCAAGGTGTTTTTTCAAAAAATGAAAATAAAATCATTCAAAATATACTTAATCTTCAAAAAATTAAGGCAACTAAAATTATGACTCCTAGAGTAGTTGTAACTTCTATAGAAGAAAACTTAACATTAAAAGACTTGCAAAATGATAAAAAATACTTAAATTTTTCTCGTATACCCACCTATTCTAAACAAAATGAAAAAATTACCGGCTATATTTTTTTACAAGATATTCTAGAAAAATTATCAGAACAAAAAAACAACAACTTATTAATTAAAGAATTTAAGCGTAATATTTTAACTATACCATCTAGCATAACATTATATAATTTATGGAATAAAATGCTAGAAAAAAAAGAACATATCTCAATAATAGTTGATGAATATGGGGGGCTTGCCGGAATTGTGACAATGGAAGATATTATTGAAACCTTAATTGGCTTAGAAATTACAGATGAAAATGATACAATAATAGATATGAGAATTTACGCTAAAAACAGGTATAATAATTTAAAAAAATAATTTTATTCTCTAGCCTTTTCATTACTGATCTAAATTACCACCTCTAAAATATCAGAAAACCGTGTAGTGTAGCAAGGTGAAAGCTTCTCTTGTCTCAATTTCCACTTCTTACCATTCCCCTGAACAGCAAGTTTCACCTTATTATTCCCCATAATAGTATTTATCTTATCAACTGCTATATTTATGCTTTTTCGTTTTTCTCTATCTAAAACATCAAACAGGCTCAGTTGCGTTTGCTCTTGAGGGACAATTCCACCAACTATTACTCCTGCTTTCTTATAAATACAATCATCTCTATAAATACTTTCTAAAGCTTTAATAGTAATTTTTACTATTTCCATACTATCATTAGTTGGAACATCTAATTGAATCACTTTATAAGGATTATATTGTTTAGCTTGTGGTTTAAATGGATTTGTACTTAAAAACACACTAATAGAATTACAACAACTTTTCTCTTGCCTTAGTTTAATAGCGCAAGTATTAGCATGCGAACCTATCGCTTCTTTTAATTTTGAGATCTCTTTAATCTCGGTACCAAATGAACGAGCAGTACAAATGTTCTGCTTTCTCTTTCTTGTAATTTCTAATGGATAACAAACTTCCCCAAAAAGTTCCTTCTGCAATCTCACTCCATTTACTGATAAGTTTCTCTTTACCCAAGTACTATCGCATTGCCTAAATTGTAAAGCAGTACGAATACCAAGGGTCTTTAATTTTTGAGCAGTCTTTTTTCCAACTCCCCATACATCTTCAACAGCAAATACACTTAAAACCCTTCTAATCAAATTCTTATCATCAAGCATAAAAACACCTGATTTAGTATGTTTTTTGGCTATATGCCCTGCAACTTTTGCTAAAACCTTATTTGGAGCAATGCCAACTGAAACAGGAATTCCTGTCCATTGCTGCACTTTATTCTTTATAGCAATTCCCCTTTCTTTAGATGCATAATCAGTAAAATCTAAAAAGGCTTCATCAATAGAATAAATTTCTATTTTATCTACCTCGGTACTTATTACATTCATTACCCTTTTGGATAAATCTCCGTAAAGAGTAAAGTTACTAGAAAATACATTAATGTTGTATTTTTCAACAAGCTGTTTGAGTCTAAAGGCAGGCTCACCCATCTTTACACCTAATGCTTTTGCCTCATTACTTCTGGCAATCACACAGCCATCATTGTTAGACAAAACTATAACAGGCTTATTCTCAATCTTTGGACTAAAAACTCGCTCACAAGAGGCATAAAAATTATTACAATCTACCAAAGCAATCATACTACAATGCTTTATGTATGATATAAGTAACTACCCCCCAAACTTTAAAGTCCATTTCCTCTGTAATTTTTATTGGAGAAAAATCAGTATTCTCTGGCATTAAGTACAACTGCCTATTATTTATATTTACTCTTTTTACAGTGAACTCTCCATCAATAACTGCTAATACAATACTTCT